>Ga0233366_1000105_pt1 | contig 37308 bp, 53 predicted proteins | sample ElkDunMinimDraft_23_FD_191536 | JGI IMG/M metagenome (GOLD analysis project Ga0233366, IMG submission 191536) | Fecal eukaryotic communites from dung pellets of Tule Elk in California, USA - Elk Dung C4 | ecosystem: Host-associated > Mammals > Digestive system > Large intestine > Fecal | place...
ATACAGCTAAGAAATACGGACAATCCCCCAGCGATTTCCTTGCGTCTGCCAGCGAAATGGCACGGGCTGGCTATGGCGAAAATAGTGTTGCCATGGCAGAACTTGCCACACAGACACAGTTGGTAGGTGATATGACCGCAGAAGCGGCAAGCAAGTTCCTGCTGGCTGTTGACGCTGGATACCAATACCACGGAAGTATTGAGAAACTAACTCATGTACTTGATGCCGCCAATGAGGTAGACAATAATTTCGCCACGAGTATTGAGAAGATTTCCGAGGGCATGACGCTCGTAGCGTCCTTGGGTGGACAAGCCGGAGTGCCTATTGAGGAATTGGTTGCGGCTCTTGGTACAATGACCGCCGCCACTCAAAGATCAGGCGGTGAAATGGCCCGTGCGTTGAGGTCTATTTTCCTCAATGTATTAAAAGATACATCCACCGAGATTGAAGAGGGCGTTACTGTTACAGAAGAAAATATCGAAAGTCTGTCTGACGCGCTTAATAAATATGGCGATGATAGCATTAAGGCCGCGCAAAAAGCTGGTAAGTTAATCAACCCCATGCAAGCCATTGCGGCTCTTGCCAAGTCGTTCAAGGAAGGCAAACTGTTAGAAACTGATCTGTTTGAAATCGGTAAATCCGTTGCTGGTCAGCGCTATTATAATGCTTTTGCGGCATTGATCATGAACTGGGAAACCCTTTATGAGCCGATGCTTGAGAAAATACAAAACTCTGCTGGTAGCGCAGAGAGAGAATATCAAGCGATGCTGGATAGCTGGACTGTTAAAACGGAACAGTTAAAAACCACTTGGGTACAAATGGTGAATGAGAGCATCAATGAAGGATTCATTAAGAACCTTATTGATGGCGGCACACAGGCTCTTGAGTTCGCAGGAAGTTTAGGAAATCTTGCCACTATGGCAACAGGGGCATATACAGCGCTCAAATCGCTTTCTGCTGGGCTTTCTAATCTTTCGCAAAACAAAGCATTTGGTGGATTTAATATAGCCACTACAGCTATCGGCGCTGGAATTGCCGCTATCGGATACTGGAAATCTTCATATGAGAATCACATCAAAGAAGTTCAAGAAGCAGCGATGAAAGCTGTCCAAGAAACAACGGAAAGCGTAGAAAAATTCAAAAACATAGAAGAAATTAAACAAAAATATGATCAAATCGCATCCGACGGAATTCAAGCCGAGAAGGGCGAATTAGAAGAATTACAATCTCTTCAAAGCCAGCTTAATAGTCTGGTTGGCGAACAAGCCGGACAGATTGACCTTGTTAATGGTAAATATGAAGAACAAAAAGCTAAGTTAGCAGAAATATCAGCCGAGCAGAAAAAGCAAATGCTCGAGCAAGCACAAACATCGCGCTCTATGGCAGTTGCGGCGTTTGGAGAAAGCGATCTAAATGGATTTTTCAACTTTGGAAGCGATACCGGGATCAGATTCCCGGATGCAACAAAAGTTGAAACGTTAGATTGGTTAAAACAACAGATTTTATTAGAAACTAACTATTTTAGGCTTGCTGAAAATGCTTATTACGGTATGCCTCAGTTGGAATTTACAAAGCCCGAAAACGATCCGGCAGAGATAATCCAGTTCCTAAAAGATTCAGAGACAATGCTGAAAATTTTCGGCAATTATACTTTGACTGGTGAAGAAGCCGGAAATGGTATTAAGTCCATCGGTGAAGAATTTAGCGGCGTATACACGGCACTGCAAAAATTTGTAACTGGCGTTAGGGATGCCGCCGATCCCGTGAGGGCGTGGCAAGAACTGATGGACGGTCTGCAAGAATCATTAAATGAATATAATGAATCTGCTTCCGAAACAGAGGAATCCAATGTTGGAGAGGGCGCAGAAAGCGCCGCTGAATCCTTTGATGCTCTTGCGGAATCTATCAAGAAAGCTACAGATGCCAAGAAGCAGTTTGACGATGCGATGAAAACGACAAAGGCAGACGGTTTCAACGATTATAAGTCTGCTTTTGAGACATTCGAGAAAGAAATCAAAGAGGGCCGCGTAAACAGCACAGCTATGTATGCCGCCGCCAGAATGATGCTGGGTGACGAGGTATACAATGCTGCCGGAGGAACATACGAAGGCGTAATGGCGGCTATGAATGCCAATGGCGCTGCTGGCTCAAGACTCGAAGCGTACAAGATTCTCTACGGCGATTACCGCGATACCGCAGGAAACAAAATTGAAGGTTATGGCGCGTATGAACTGATGCGTCAATCCGGACTGTGGACAGCGGAGCAACTTACAGATAAAAACGGCAACCCCTTCATTCCCGATCTTAGTTATGCTGATATGCAGAATTTGAGCCAAGCCTGGGGCGGAATTCTGGTGGAAAGCTTTGTTAATGCTTTAAACGCCTTAGACCAGTACGACACCAAAGGCGAAGCTACTGATGCCGCAGTAAAGGCCGTTGAGGACAAGAAAGACCAAGCGGACGAGCAAGTGAGCGAAGCTGCCGATAAAGCCAGCGAAAGCGCGGAACAATTATCTTCCGAAGTGGAAAAGGTTGGCGAAGCCGCCGAGCAAGCCGGAGAACAGATTTCCCAAGCCGCTGACAGCATCACCGAATCCAACGAAAAAATAGAAGAAACCGCGCCGGAAGAAACAGAAGAAGCCGAACCTACCGCTCCTGATTTGACAGAAGCGCAAGTCAACGCAGAAGCTTACTTAGATACACTAACTCAGGTTCAAAATGTGCTGAAAGAGATCGGTTCTTCGCAAATAACAGGGCAGATCGATCCGAGCATAGCGGCTATCCTGGGAGAATTGAATTCGTTAAAAGAAGCTTACAATGTAGAGGTTAATGTAGGAGCATCCTCCGACACGAAAATGGCTGCTTCCTTGGTGGGTGGGCTTGCTCAAAGTTTACAGAATATTGAGAATAAAAAGAAAGCCGGGACAATTGAGGTAGGTTTAGCCGAGGGCGCAGAAGCGGCGTTAAAAGAATCGATCAGAGCAATTATTGAGAGTACCAACTCTTCAGAAGAACTTGACGCAATAGAACTAACGCTTGCGGCAGACGGTACTCAAGCAGATGAAGATATTACCGCATTAATAAATAAGCAAAGAGAAAATATAAAGCTGAAAGCAGAAGCAGAAACGAAAAAGGCTGATAGCGACCTAAACGCAGTTGCGAAAAAATCCAGAACGGCAACAATAACAGCCCAAGCCAGTAACGTTTCAAGCGTTGAATCGGAACTTAACAATCTTGCACGAGATAGGCAAACTAAAATTGACGTTTTTTATTCTGATGCCGGGACAGAACATTCGGGTTTAAGCGGGACATTTGCTACTGGCACTCGCGACCACCCTGGCGGGATTTCCCTGGTCAACGACGGCGATGGCCCTGAACTGCTGATTAATAACGGGCGTGCATTCATCGCTGGCGGCGGCAGACCTACGCTCGTCAACTTGCAACCCCATGCCAAAGTATTCACAGCATCCGAAACGAGAAGCATCTTCTCCGGGAACGGTGTTCCGGCTTATGCTGACGGTACTTTCTCGTTTGGATCAATCAATCTGGCTGGCGGCGCAAAACTGTACTCAGAAACCAATAAAGACAAATCAGGAGATAATTCCAACAAGGGCGATTCCAACAATTCCGGCAACGGCGGGGACAGCAATAGGGGAAAGAAAGATTCGTCTAAGGAGGATGAAGAAAAGGACAAAGCATGGTCGAACTTAACGACTATGATGGACTTCATTCTCAACCAGATAAATAAGACCTTAGACAAGCAAATCCAAGAACTGCAAGACGCGAGGGATGCTGCTAAACAGCAGAATGAACTTGAGAAAAAGCAGGAAGCAGTTGCCAAAGCACAGGCCGATTTAGCAGATGCCCTCAACAATCGTACCGTCAGATACCTTGGCGAAGATGGAAAGTGGCATTGGCAAGCTGATGCCCGAAACGTAAAATCTGCCCAAGAAAGCCTCAAGTCTGCCAAAGAATCGCTGGAAGATTTTGAAGAAGAAACCGCTTTCAATGAAAAGATTAGAGCAATGAAAGCCGACTTCAATAAGCTTTCCGAAGCTTGGGAAGACATTAAGACGGCAGTGCAAACCCCGACAGGCACGTTATCTTCTTTGATCCAAGCCGTAATTTCCACCGGATCACCGCAGGAAGCGACTGGCGCTAACGCTGTGCAGAACTATTTGATTAGCCAGTTAATCAACGGTAAGGGTATAGAAACCCAGTACAACGAAGCGTTATATGCTATTCAGCGTGCTACAAACGGAAATCCCATTATGCCGGGTGAAGGTTCTATCGCAGACCTGATTAGTCAGGCCGGAGCGGGGGTTCTTCCGGGCGTAACTATGGGAACGCTGACGGGCGGTGTAGCTAACGGGACAATACGGGGAAGATACGGAGTTGTTGGCGGCGCTGTAGGTTCTGTTACCAATAACAATTACTACGTGAACGGCGTAAAGATCGGCAGGGAAGAAGCAAACAATAACAGTCTTAGTGGTGTGCTGTCCAAACTTGGCGTATATACCAACACCGTAACTGTACGATAAGGATAAAAAAGGAGGAAATGCAGATATGGGATTGTTTCAACCGACCAACGTTCTCCCTGATACATTAAGTGGCCCCGGCAAAGGGGTCATCGATGCTGACCAAGGGATGGAAATTAGCTGGCAAGTGAACGGCAGTTCGGGCATGGTAGCATATCAGTATGTTATCATGCAGAACTTGTCCACTTCCCCCGTCAAGTACGATTCTCACAAAGTATACTTGGCAACACCGTTCTACGGAACGGATTCTCAAGGGAATCCCGTTCGCTTCAAAACTTCGCTGACAGCGGCGCAATTGTCAAGCGCTCAAATTACGAACGGGTATGCTCCTGGCTATAAAATGGTACTCACGCAATGGTGGGGGAGCGGTGCGAATGATTATGTGACGCAATCGAGCGCAAGCTTCTTCATGGCCCGTACCAAGCCCACGTTATACATATCTAACGTTACTTCCGGGCGTATAATTCCGCAGCGAACATATACTTTTATTGGGTATTACAGCCAACTTGAAGGCGATGCCATCCAATGGTACAGGTGGCAGATTGTAAGCAGAAATAACGAAGGTGAAATCCTGCTTGACACCGGGCATGTATACGGTTCAGGAGATATACGATGCACGTTTGACGGGTTTGTGTGGGGCGATAAGTATGCTATCAGGCTTATGGCGGCTTCTGAAAGCGGCGTGGAGGTAAGCACTAACTGGATCGAGTTTTCTGTAAACTACGACTACTATTACTTTAGCACTTTCAAACCGCTTACAGCGTGCGTAGATTGCTCAAGGGGCGCTTTGGAGATCAAAACAGCAAGCAACCTTTACTCATACGGCAGAGGAAGCGGGAGTTATTCTTTCGTCCAAAACAATCGATATACGTCTAAATACGGCACATATCAGTTATATCTACAGACAGAAGAAAGCACAGTTACATGGGGAAGAATACCGACTGAATATCTGAATATCAGCCCCCAATACTATATAACTCTTAACATGAATCCACTAAGTATTGAGAACGTAAAGACGTATGTAATCGATTTTACGACAGACGATGGATATTTCTCCGTTTATACCAAAGGCTCTAACGTTTGCCTTGAGAAAGACGGAGAAACTATTGCAGAGGTGAATTCCACGATTGTAAACGGTGACGATGTTACGATGGTAATAACGCCGAAAGCAATGTATACTTGCCGTTATAACAGCGGGAAGTATATTGCGAGTTCTGCGATTAAGCCTTGGCAGACTGGTATCATCAACACAATTACAATTCATGGCACAAACCGTTTTACCTTCGTTGAAGTGGACAATTATACAGGTGATGAAGATACATATGACATTTTGCAAAACACCATAATACCCGGGAACGAGACGGGACACATGGACAGCGATACAGTTCTGTTCTTGATAGCGTTTGCCAATAGATCATTGAACGCTGGATACCTTGCGAGAACGGGCATGAGTCCTGATTACTTGATCGGTTACGGTATTTACCGCAGAACAGACAGCGGCCCTCAATTAAAGAAGATAACAAGAATTCCGATCTCAAATCAAACGATATACGACTATGGCGTAGTGTCTGGCAAAGGTTACGAATATTACATTTTTAGTGAGTTCAGAAGGGATTTCAACGGAATTATTTCTGAATACTTCACCGAATTACTGCCGCAGACAAAGAAACTTACCCCTCTGTTTATGCACTATCATCTTTTGTGTTGTGAGCAGAATGCTATTGGAGATTATATAGTCAAAAAGCATTTTGTGTTTGCCCTGGACTCTTCAAACGGTGCTATGAGCAATAACAACACGCCGTCCACGCTTCAAAACTTCACCCAATACCCTGTGTATCAGAGAGTGAATGCAAATTACAGGAGCGGTAGCCTTACCGGATTAATTGGCAGAGTTGAAAATGACAAATATGTAGACTCAACCGATTTGATGAAGGAACTGTACGAAGTATCCACTTCCAAACTTACAAAGTTCCTGAAAACCAGAAAAGGCGAGTTGTTCCAAGTGGAAACTTCTGCGCCTATACAGATGACGATTGGCGAGAAATACGTTGCGCTACCAGCGAAAATCACATTGCCTTGGGTCGAAGTGGCAGACGCGGATAACGTTTCTATCATCGAATCTTCTATCCCCGGAACAGACGTATTTACCGGGCTTCCGTATTTCTACGTCGATGTATTTACTGGGGAAGTGGTTATGGTGTATTCTCCTATCTACAATAGCAATACTGACTTTGGCGTATATAACGGGGATTTCTACGTTTATAATCCCGGCGCTTACAATGCCAACGATTACTACTTGAGCCAGCAGAGAGACATCATTCTATTAACTGGCGAGGAAGCGTAAAAGGCGGTGAGAAAACGTGTCTGAATTCGACTATTACCGGGCGTTAAGGCAACCATTTGTGAAAGTGGCGAGGCTTGAGTTTTTACAGCCTGATAATACTGTTGCTTTTGCCTTGGATAATTTAGGATCAAACAGCAAGAGCAAAGCCTTTATCCAAGAAGGAAGCCTGACGGTCAACCTTCAAAATGGGAGAAGGAGGGTGGCAACGGTAACGCTCGACAACGTTGACAATCAGTTTGATTATAACGTAAACAATCTATGGTTCGGACAGCGAATCAGACTGATGGAAGGGATGATTCTCCCAAACGGCGCTGAATACTTACTCCCTCAAGGCGTTTTTTATATCGTGAACCCGGAAGAAACTTTCACCCCGACTAATCGCACGGTTAAACTCAATCTAAACGACAAATGGTCTTATCTGGATGGTACGCTGTTTGGACGGCTGGATGGTATTTATGAGGTTACTAAAGGAAACAATATATTTACAGCCATTCAATCGTTGCTCGATCTTCCCACCGGGAATGGGCAAGTGGTTGATAACGTAAGGCCGATATTTACCGAATACTACAACAGCCAAACATCGCTTTTGCCAAGCGGTGAACGCATAAGCGACTTACTTATGCCGTATGATTTCAGGTGCGACAGTGATACAGGCAGTTATGCGGATATTATACTTGAGATGAACAAGATTCTTGCCGGATGGATTGGGTATGACGCAGAGGGCAGACTACGGCTCGATCCGAGCCAGGACGATATATTGGACACCACAAAGCCTATTATGTGGAATTTCAGCCCGAGCGAAATTACATTTCTTGGAGCCACGTATACTTCTAAGAATTCTGATGTATTCAACGATGTAATCATTACCGGGGAAGCGTTGGATGAATACAAGAATGTGTCCGGCAGGGCCACTAACTACGACCTTTCGAGCGATACCAATGTAAACCTCATTGGGAAAAAGACTTACCGTGAAACAGCGGCAGGGTACGCAAGCAGACGGCAATGTGAGGACTTGGCTGTATTCAAACTCAAAAGGCAGACGATCCTTCATAAGTCTGTATCTATCGAATGCTCTCAGTTGTTCCATATACAAGAGAATCAGCTTGTGACGATCACAAGAGAGGACAAGCCAGGTTCTCCAATTGAGCGCCATTTAGTCAATGGATTTACAAGACCGATAGGGCAGACAGGGAAAATGACCATTCAAGCCACAAGCGTTCAGGACTTCCCAATTGCAACGATTACACAGCTTCCGTGGGAGTAAAAATAAGCAAACGTTGAAAACATTGACTTTTTATAAAACGCTTTGTAAGATACGATTGAAAGTATAATATCCGGTTTAGTTATTCCAATTAATGCTTCGGCAAAATAGTGCCGGAGAACGGTCAATTAGGGCCATGTTGTGTGAAAAGCACATCATGGCCTTTTTCTATTTCTTCTCATAAGGAGAGTGGGTAGGGCATGGAAGAAAACGTGCTAAAGAGCGAGGGAAGAACCGGAGAGATCACCTTCCTACGCGCACTCAACAAATACGAATTTGCCGTAGAGATTCGCGTCATGCGCGAGGGCCTTAACAATAACAAATGGGATTATCGGAATCTGGACAAGCATTATCTATCTTTTCTGGGCCAGCCGATCCTCATTGCTTATGTAGGCCAGAAAATCGGTGACGGACATAACATGCGTGAAGTTCGTCTGCCGGACGGCGGCAAAGAATACACGTTTGTCGATGGCACAGCAGAAAGAATCATCGGCGTGCTTTCAGACAATAAAGACGATTTCAGAACAGAAGAAATCAATGGTCAATTGTGGATGATCGCCAAGGGCAGAATCTTCTCTTTCTACGCTCGTGAAGCAGTCGAGAAAATCCGCGTTACAGGGACGATGGATGTATCGGCTGAGACAGAGATTTACGAAATGGAAGAATCTGATAACGGCGTGGAAATATTTACAAATTGGGCCGGACTTGGTGTGACCATCCTGGGGGATGACGTTCCCCCTGCGATTCCCGGCGCACGCATCAAAGCTATGAGCGTGCGAGACGATTTGGAGGGCATGAAGTTGAGGGCAGCGAGTTTGCTGCAAGAAGCGGATGAAACCCCCAGGACTGAAACAAAGAAAAAAGGAGTGAACAACGGTATGAACAAGCGCCAGATTGCGCATCTCCAGAAGCAGTTTGCCGGGTACACCGTGCTTAAAGCTTCTGACGATGGTATGCGCATTTGCCTCGCTTCCGAAGAAACAGGTGCGCCTTACGGTTATGTTTTCAAGGATGAAGAGGATAAAAGCGGTGTTATCCCCGAGAGGATTTTCCCCATGCGTGTCGATGCTTCCTTTGCGTTCGACAGCGAGAACAAGGTTGACGTAGATGTTGAATCCATCATCGATGGCATTTCTGCGAAACTGATCGCCGCCAATGCCGACATCGAAGAAAAATCCAAGAAGATCGCTGAACTTGAGGAAAAAGTGAAGGTTGCCGAAGAGAAGGAACAGAAGCGCCGGATTTCTGATGCGAAAAAGGCTGTGCTTTCTCGTCTGGATGCCCTGAACAAAGACCGTGACGCTCGTTGCGCCTATGGTAAAGAACTTGCCGATAAAGTGTGTGAACGCGCTGAAAAAGGCTGCTTTAACGAGTGCATGGAAGATGGCGAATGGTGCGGTGATCGCATGGCTTGCATGGAACTGGAAGCGCTGTGCGCCCAGAAACAGGCCGAATTCGATGCCGAAGCCAAGGCCAAGAAGAACCAGACCTATTCTTGGAATGAACTGGTAAAAGGCGAAAACCCCGGCGAAGAGCATAGCACGGATGAACTTCTCGCTTGGGTTAATGCGCAGTAACAAAAAGGAGTGAGATAAAATGGCTGCTATTAAAGATTCTGCTTTTGAACTTCGTGTCAGCAACCATATGTTTGATACGACTAAGAACATTACTGGCAAGTTCCAGGAAGGTTCTCCTGCGGCTGACGCTGTTTGCGCGGCTGGCTTTATCGTGGTTCCCGGCGATGAACTGCCCAACGAGGGCTACACGGGCATTGAAAATGAAAACGCTTATTACATGGCTGCTGCCGCCGTAGCTACTGCGGAAGCCCTGTATGCTTGCAACACTTTCAACGTTCAGGAATTGGAAGATGGCCTTGGCAACGTGTACAAGGTCGGCACTAACACCCTGGGCCTCCCTGCTCCTGCTGGTCAGCGTTGCACCTACACCCGTCTGGATGAAGGTGACATCTTCCGGCTTGGCATCGGCAACTTTACCGCCGCTGTGTCCACCAACAAATTCGCGACTCTGGGCGCTACCACCAATGCTGGCAAGTGGGTTCCTGCGGCTTCTGCCCCGACTGCTACTGGCACTTGGTATCTGGAAATTAAGGGCACTGGCAATTTCACCCAGGGCGCTTATAACGGCTTCGGCTATGTGCTGTGCAAGGTGCATCGCGTGCATACTGCGGCCTAATGCCTGTAAGCAATAAGAAGGAGTGTGAATAATCATGAAACTGTCTCTGAATTCCGTCCCCGCCTCCATGCTTACTGGCGCGAGTGACGAACGTAGCCGTCTGGTATGCCTGGGCCGTATGCTCATGAAGGAAGCCAATGGTCGGACTACCAATAAGATTCGCAACAACAAGGCGTATACGGAAACCATGGATGCCGAAACCTACGCCAAGACGAACGAAAACGTCAAAAAGAAGATCATGCTGTTCTGCGCCGAACGCGCCGATAGCGTTGAAGGCCGCGAAAAGAACGACGATTATCAGGTGTTCTTGAGCCATGGTCGCGATTACTACAAGAATCAGGTGTTCCTGCGCACTCTGGCTGGCATCGTTCAGGACATCGTGCGGCCCATGCTGCCCTATGTTACTTCCAACGCTCTGGACGAACTGGGCCAGGTCGTGAACGTGCCCTTCGGTCAGACCTACGAAATTACCGTTCACAGCAACGATATTTTCCTGTTCCAGGATTCTTCTTGGGGCGCTTCCCGGTCTGTGCCTGAGAACACTCTGTACGACTATCCCATCACCCTGAATCCTTCCCCCCGTAGCTGCTCCGCTACCGCGAAATGGTATCAGTTGGTCGGCAATGACGCGGACTTCGGCCTGTGGCTGAACGCGATCTACGCTGGCCTGTACAGCAAGATCATGGCTCTGTGGAATGGCGCTATGACTGCCGCCGCTTCCGACCAGTTCTTCACCCCCAGCTATCTCCAGTTCAACGGTTTCAACAGCAACAACTTCAATCTGGCTGTCGAAGCTGTCTCTGCCGCGAACCATGTTCCCGTTGATCGTCTGATCGTGTATGGTCGTAGGCCCACTCTGGCCCGTATGCTGCCCACTGGCACTGCGCAGGATGCCGCTCTGACCTATATGCTGGGTGACGAATGGATGCGCAATGGCTATATGGGCACTATCCAGGGCGTGCGTTCCTTTGAACTGCTGAACGCCATGGTTCCTGGCACTCAGAACACCACTGGCAATCTGGTGCTGTCTGACAACACCGCCTACATCGCCGCTTCCCGCGGAAATGGCTATGCGCCTATTTATATCGGTTTTGAAGATGGTTCTCCCATCGTTCTGGAGATGGAACCCCATGAAACCGCTGATATGACCCTGAACGTGAATGTTACCGCGTCCATGGATGTCAAGGCCGTGTTCGGCACGAAGCTGGCTGTCATTACCAACATCGCTGGCAACTAATAACTTAATTCATACCGGGCGGGGGACAGATTATCTCCCGCCCGGTTCGGGATAATAACTAATTGCAATCGTCTGAAAGGGGTTTTTGAAAATGCAGGAACAGGAAACTAAAAAGCGCGGCGGTAGAGCCAAGAAAGTTGAAACCAAAGAAGAACCTATCGTAACAGCAGAAGAAACCAAAGTTGAACCCAAAGAAGAGGAAGCAAAAGCCCCGGTATTTTCGCTTGAACAAGTGCAAAAAATGATCGAGGAAGCTATTGCGAAGAGCAAGCAGGAAGAGAGCGCGAACAAACCTTTAACTGCATCCACGTCTGAGGAATTTGTAACCATGATTTTTCAGGCCGAAGTGAACGACAGCAACACTATCCCTCTTGGCCCTAACGGCAAGTTCGGACAGATCACAGGGAAAAAAGCCACTATTACGATTCCTAAACGGGACTTTATGGGGGAATTTAGAACTGCCACGGTTCAGGGACTATTAAACAGCAGAAACCTCGTCGTCATTAACGGCTTAACCGATGAAGAAAGAAAAGTATACGGCCTTGATTATCAAGATGGCGAATATCTTGAGCCTCAAGTTTATAACAGGATTCTTGAACAAGGCGACGATATTCTGACTATTTATCCGAAACTTCATGAATCCTGGAGAAAAATGATTGCTATTAAGTGTGCCGAGGCGTTTGAGAACAAAACATTGAAACTCAGCCGAGATACACTTATTAAACTCAATAAAATCTCAAGAAAAGATTATTCCGATTTACCCGTCGATGATGTTCGCAGGAAAGGCGCTTTTTATAAAATTATTCACGCCATGAACGCCGCCGACGAAAGTGAAGACGATTAATATATTTAATTCCGACTGGGGGCGATTAAACCTTGGCTAACACAACGTTTATTGACGTTATTTGCAATCATGCGATGTTGGAAATTGCAGATACACGTTTGCAAAATGAAATGGCGATTAGTACCGCACGCTTTTTCCGTAAAATGAGCTTTTACATGATAAATGCAATTCCACGGTTCAATCGCCCCCCGGAAGCACGGGAATGGCTGAAATTCACCGCTCCTGTATATGATGATTACGATTACACCGTTCCGACAGACTATGATTCGGATGATTTGACTATTAACCCTGAAATTACAGGATACGAAGTGTGCAGTTGCATTAAAACCACAGAAGATGGATATGGCGGTTATGTGCAATTGCATGTTCCTGCTGACTATGATCCAGAAAGCGGAGAAATAACTATTCCGTCAGGTTTTGTGAATGCTGGTGACAGCCTTTCATTTGACTTTTATACAGACGGATATTTCGCTCGGGAATTGGGATATGACATCAAGGATATTCTTGGGCTGATTGTCCAGTATGTGTGGGAGTTCAGGTTTGCGAATGATTTCCTGTTGCAACAGCCAAAGATCAAAGACAAATCCTTTGATGTTGGTAACGAGGCAAACTATATGAGAGCCGCAACAGAACGCATGAGAATGCTCCAAGTGTGCATTAATCAGCGGCTTAAAGCGTTTGAACAGAGCCTGACATATAGAAATGTGGTTCTTGAGAACAACTTAGGAAACAGTTCGTATTCACCTGAAAACTCTTAATGAGAATTTGGCGAAAGGAGATATACGTTTATGGGAAATGTCGTAACAGCCAATTTCTCAAAAGGGCGTTTATATCAGACTAACGCTATCTATCAATACAACTCTGGGATGGTCTTGAAATTCAAGGGATTAACGTTGCCTGACACGTATAGAGTGGATTTCTCTAATACGCTTCACGGGACAAGCAAAACCATGATCGGCAACGAGAACGGAGTTTCAATCCCGGACGAGTATTTGAAGCCCGGAACAATGGTCTATGCGTGGATCGTCCTTAACTCCGGCGAAAGCGGAGTGGTGACAGAGTATCAGGTGAACATCCCGATAGATCAGAGAGCCAAACCAACAGATGTAGAACCGTCTGAAAACCAGCAAGGCGTTATTGATCAGCTAATCGGAGAAATGAATTCTGCGGTAGAAAAGACCGAAGAGAATGTCAAGCATTATCCGAAGATCGTTGATGGATATTGGTATTCATGGGACACTGAAACTAATGATTTTGTGAATACTGGCTTCAAAGCAACAGGCCAGAATATCACTGTAAATAACACAACTCTGGTAGTTGAACCGATATAAGGGGGCGATAACTCTTGGCATCAACAAATTTGGGCCGAGTCGGCTTTGTGTTGAAGGGTGAATGGAGCAGCTCTGCGGCCTATGTGCCACTCGATGTTGTTTATTACAATGGATACTCGTATGCGGCGATTGTCAATTCATCCGGTCAGACACCTCCTAACATTGCGTATTGGCAACCGATTGGCGTTGGAACAGGTGTTATAACTCGAGTAGACGAAATCCTCAACGGCGCGGCAGTTAGGTACGATAGAGTACAGGAGTTAAGTGCCGAGCAGAAAACACAGGCGAGAACAAACATCGGCGCTGCCGCCACCATAACTGTTGACCAAACAACTCTTGTAATACCTTGATAAATTGATTGGAGGAATGGCAAATGGCATACCTTGACAAAGTAAGTATCAGCGGAACCACTTACAACGTTCAGGACACATCCACGCAAGCGGGTGTTTCTAACGTGTTTAGCACTACAACGGCGTATTCAGTCGGACAGTATGTCTGGTATGACGGTGACGGGACTGGAGCGAAACTCTATCGCTTTACTGCGGCTCACGCGGCTGGTGATTGGGTTGGAAGCGATGCTGTTCAAGTTGCTTTGGCAGATGATGTTACAGACTTAAAGAGCGCTTTTGAAACCGAAATCGGGGCAATTGATACCAATACTGTAACTGTTGATTACACGAGCGGCGATGGCGGCGGCGATGGAAAGGATATTTACACAACGGGAGCGAATGCCGGAACAATATATGACAGCCCAACATATTCAGTTTCTCGTAAAATTTCTTTGGCTGATGTTACGTCAGTAAACGTTTTTTATACTGGCTCCAATGGTTACAGCGGTTATGTTTTTTATAATGCAAACGATGGTTACATCAGAAGCTATGCCGTTCCCGCATCAACAAATCAATCGCCCATGGATGTTCCCGACGGGGCAACGTATATGCGGGTTAAAACCATGACATCGCGCAAAAATGTCACGGTGGAATTGACCGAATATACGCAGGGCAGAGTTTACGATGAAATCGATACAAAACTGGATACCGCGCAGGGAGTCGGCAACGCCGGGAAAATGATGGCGGTGGATGATGAAGGGAACATCGTCCCGAAAGCGATAGTCAAAGACCTGCCGATTTATATGCAGTCGCATCCGGTAAAAGCCCTTCTCCCGGAAATGAGTGCGGATTTTGCGTGGTGTTCGATGGTTATCCCGGCGGCATTCACGGGAAAGAATGTTGTGCTTACTGTGTCCGGTAGCGCAAACAGCAACCAGTTGACAGCAAGCGCAATCACTCCTGATGGCCTGTCGGTTTCGGATGTTGGTACTGATTGGGTCGGCGGCGTGCTGTGCGCTGACGGCGAGAACTACACGGTATGCAATTTCAAATATGTGTCCGGAAGTACGCTTGAGGTTTTCCCGCCGCTTGAAAGCGCGGTCAGCAACGGCACACTGTCCACCCTTATGTATGACAGCGGGGCTACCACGGTTGGCCTCCATCTTACGGAAAACGGATACAAGGCGTATTCGCAAAACCTTTTTAAGAAAAACCCGAAGCACTGCGAGGTCGGCAAATACATCGCGAGATTCCGGTCTGACGTTGATGCCGTATCTCCGTTTACATGGTACGGCGGGACGATTTCAGGCGATACGTATAGATTTACAAGCGTAAACCAGAACCGCAAATGGATGCAAAGGATGGCACAGCGTTCCTGCGATTATAACTTCAGTGCGAGTTATACCGCGCATACGACAAAATCCGGTATTTATTGGGAAGTTGACCTTAAGGGCCAATCCGGGTATCTGGAAGCATACATTTATGCTGTTGCTCCGAATATCACACTGCCGCAAGACCAGCCGTTGACGGTTGTGGTAACGATTGACGGCGAAGCAAAACTGACAAAAACGATTACGGACAGCGTATGCCATCGCATCATCGTTGATTATGAGGCGGCTAATTCAGGTCGGCTTGAAGTGTACAGCAACAAGTGGGCCGGAATAGACGGAAGCCCGTATGGAATCGGCGTGGGCCGTGTCACATGGTGGGTCAATGATTTGGCGTATGCGGACGATAAGCTTTTCCCGAAGGGCGCGGTTATTGGGCAGGAGTTTGATTCGTGGGGTGTTTTCCATGACGGCGCGTCCGGCAAGGAACTTGAGCGGTTGCAAAATTCCGCAACAGGCGTAACGGTTCCGTACACGAATCATTCCAAGGGCGATCAGACCTCCGCATGGGGCAAGGCGTGGTTTTACGAAAATGTCTGGAAATATCATCCGGCTATCGGGATTTTTGATTTTGTCATCAACGATTTCAATTCTGTTGGAATCTCAGGAATCCCGGCAACGATTGAGGGGCCTGACGGCACGGAGTACAATAATAAAATCACAAGCGCGAACTATGCCGAAAACATGACCACGCTTGAAAAGATGGTATGCTCCAACAATATCCAGCCGATTTTCATGCGGAACTGTCAGTCCATTGGTTATGCGGAGTTTACGTTTGCGCTGATTGACGCGATGTCTGAAGAGGTTTAATGGACACTTTAAGACTACACAAAAATTACGCGGAGGGCGAAAGCCCTCCTTTTTCTTTGCCAGATACCCCATACCTTTACTTTACTAATCCGCTTTGATACTTTTTAAGTGGGTAAGGAGTTATCTTTAATCAATGGGTGGTGATACGATGATTCGTTGTGATGATATAGTAAGTGATTTCAAGCGTTTCCTGGACGAAAAACGTGGATATATACCAAATACAGCGGGAGAACTCTGGACGCAGAGTAAGCAGGACAGATTTGCTCAAGAAAACGAAATGGTCAGAAAATACGGTCAGCAATGGGTAGGACGAAAAGTCGATGATTGTAGCGGAGCCTTTGTTGATTCGTATAATCTTCACGGAGAGAACATTTACCATGGGAGCAATCGGATAGCAAGGGTGTATGTGGATCAATTGCTTCCGATCTCACAAGCAAAGCCAGGGTATGCCGCTTTTAAGCTACACAAACTGGGTGAGGATGGGTATAGTCTACCGAGCGATTATAAATCTGGAGGCAAGTATTACAACGGTGATCTGAACGACTATTATCACATTGGGCTTGTCGGAGCAGACGGGAAAAGAGTAATCAACGCTCAAAGCACAAGCAAAGGTTTTACCAATATTGACCTTTCGCAATGGGCCTGCGTGGCAAAACTCAAAGCGGTTCAGTATGACGATTCGGAAAGCGAGGATGATCCTATGGACGATATGCCTTTGAATATAGCCAAAGTAACGGCTGAAAGCGGCAAAACCGTTAATATGCGAAGAAACCCGAGCATGAATGCGTCTGTACTAAAAGCGATTCCCATTGGGGAAGAAGTTGAGGTAATGGACGTTCTCGATGGTTGGAGCAAAATATCATATAACGGTCAAGGCGGTTATATGATGAGCAAGTTTCTCATTCCTATAGGTGGTGAATCAGACAATCCCGTTATCCCGTCAGAAAGCAACAATATTAGGGATGAGTTGGAAACTGTTAAAGTTTCTTTGGAAACTGCGCTGAACATCATTGATAAGTTGCTTGTTGAGGGGTGAGTAAAATGGAAGCAGACCGCTATGTAGAAATTGCCGAAAAGCTTGCGAAGAACGAAGCGGAGCATAAGGCTTTTTCGGAAAAACTGGAAGAACACGATGGACTGTTAAGGGAACAAAACAAAATCTTTATTGCCTTAGAGCGACAAAGCAATGCCATTGAGAGCATGAATACCAGCATGGGCCGGGTAGAGAAAAAAGTGGATGGCATTAACGGGCGAGTGGAAGCTTTAGAAAAAGAACCAGCAGACAAGTGGAAGAAAACCACTTGGGAGATTCTAAAGTATGTGCTGCTTGCCATAGTCGGCCTTGTTGTCGGTTGGATAATCAAATCGCCCTGATAGGAGGTAAGTTTGCTATGAATAGCAAGGTCAATGGAAAGTATGTTTCTTGCGCGGCGTTTTTAGTAATTTTGCTTTTGGCTCTATCCGTGATTGTTGCCAATCTGTTCTTCATGGATTCTGGCTTGAGCGAAGAGGATGGTATAACCATTCCTTACAATCACGGTATTTATCTTACAACTATGCCTGATATTTGGGAGAGCCATTACCTTGATGACAACTATATCTACGGTGTGATCCCCGTCTGCGTGAACCAGGATAAAGTTATTTCAGGAGAAATGCTGGAAACCAGAATCTTTTTCCAAGGCAGTAAGGATAAAATAGTCGAAGCTTACATCACGGACGGGCAGATTTTAGTCACGCTTAACATCTGGGAATGTGGCCCAAACTGGATTGACGTGTCCGCAAACGGGATGTCTTTCCAGCATTTTGAGCCTGGAGAAATCCTTTACATGGTATTTATAGCCGAGCAGTAATGCGAAGCAACAAAGTGCGGAGGTTATCATGGAAGAGCAAAAAAAACATAGCGAGACAATGATATACAGTATCCTTCGCATGTCTCAAAAGGCGCTCATGTTTGTCCTTATCTTGATAGGTGTTGGGTATATCGGCGGGATGATCTCTTTGCTCGTCAACGCCGATCTAGCAAAGCCGCTTTCCGATTTCACCCAGATTTTTATACCTTTGTTTCAGTTGGAAATAGGGGTATATGGCTTGGGAAGCACGGTTGAAAACGTTCAAAAGATAAGGAATCAAATCAAGGATTTCAACGAGAACGCAGAAAAAGACGAAAAGGAAGAAAAGAACGAAACTCAAGAAGATTCTTCCGAGGATGAATCTAACGGTTAATTATGAAAGGCGGTGCTTTATAATGGATGAGCGTAGTTACACCCCGAGCGGTTTTCCCGTATGGGGCAAGTACACCATGAGTTTTTTAAAGGATGGCGTACTGCATAAGAACGTGGAAGCCCAGGCGATTGAAATTACGAAAGCGGCTGACAGAAACCAATTGACTGGTCTTGCTCCCGGCTCTATCGTTTTCACGACAGGCTGTAAGAATGCTTGGCAGTTGGATGTTGACGGTGCTACTTGGGTAGAAATGTTTACGGAATAAGGAGGGAGGACAATGGACTTTTTTCTTTTCCTTCTAAATGTTGGATTTTTGCGGTCTATCCCCGGAACAGCGGCTAACACGGCGATTCAAGCTGCCGAGAGCGCTTCTGCGTCTGCGGAAATTGCTCAACAGCATAGCATGGGTGTTTCCGTTAGCGGTCACACAATCACGTTTACCCCCGCAACTGGATCGTAATTTGGGAGGCGGAACTGTATGGAATTTGACATCACACCATATCTGATTGGTATTCTGTCTCTGGTAGCACTCTTCATTTCAACATGGCTAATCCCGATGATCAAGAGTAAAACAAACCAAACTCAGCAGGAGATCATTCAGGCCGGGGCCAATATCGTGGTCTATGCGGCAGAACAGTTGTTCGGGACTAAGCACGGCGAAGAAAAATTGGCCTACGCAACAGAACGATTGCAGGAAAGGCTTTCCAAGTACGGCATAAAGATCGACAATGGCGCTCTTAGGCCGTACATCGAAGCTGCTGTAAAGGCTCTCAAGTTTGAGCAAGATGTGACTGTAGGCTAAAATAGGGGGGTGTGGGTTTTCTGCCCACATCTCCTTTTTTGTGTAGAATTTCGTGTTGCATTTCGTGTTGCATAGTTGTCCAAATCGTGGTTTTTCCGTACCCAAATTTGACACAAATCAAGAGTAATGAAGAGCCTGAAACCCTTGATTTTACTGGATAAAATGAAAGAAGCCTTGATTTACAAGGCTTCATGATTTGGTGCGGTCGACGGGACTTGAACCCGTAAAAAAACTTCCAAATCCCTTGATATACATTAATTCTTACAAATTCATGTTGCATTTTGTGTTGCATACTTACTTCCCTGAGAACCGCGCCATATAGTCCGCCATGTTCTCGTCAACCTCTTTATCTTTTTCGTCCATCAAGTGCTGATATACCCGTTTCAGCATCGTGGGCGTGGAATGGCCCATGCGTTTCATGGCGTACAGATCAGGCGTGTTCAGCATCAGCATGACCGACGCATAATAATGCCGCAGATCGTGGAGCCGGAAATCGAAGCCAAGCTTTCTCCGCGCATGGCAGAAGTTGTCTGTTAATTGGTTCGGGTTGAAGTGGAAAATCCTGTTGTCCTTCGCGTTTTCGTCCTTCAATTCCATCATCCGTGCTTTCAGGAAGTCGGGCAGCGCCAATTCCCGGCTTCCGTCTTTTGTTTTGGGGTATTTCAGAATCCAATTTTTCTGATCGTCCAGCGCAAGCGCCTTGTTCACCCTCAGTTTTCCGTTTTTCAGAATGTCCGAAAATTCCAGGGCGCATGTTTCCCCGCGCCGCAAGCCCATCACCGCGCACGCCATAATGGCGGTATGGTAATCGGGACGCTGCTCAAAGTATGCTATCAGGTTTTCAATGTCGGCTTGCGATGGAATGTTCGCTTCATACTTCACCGAAGCTGGCAGTTTCACTTCGGTAGCCGTTCCCTTCGCGCATTCTTCCACGGCAGGAACAAACAGATAATACACGTTCTTGACCGTCTTTGGCGCGTGATTGCGCGAGAAATCATTGATCCAGGCTTGTATCTTGCCCTCCGTCAAATCGCAAATACGAACGTCCTCAATGGCTTTATAATCGTTCCTCAGATAGATGCGGTAATTCTTGACCGTACTGGGGGAGAATACGTTGGTTTTCGTGTCGATGTAGCGCTCGATTGCTTCCTTTACCGTCAATTCGCTTTTCGGTTTTTTCCTTCCTTTCCACATTGTACTGAGCCGCCAGCAATTCAGCTTCCTTCTTCGTGGGAGCAGTAAAGGATTTGTACTTACGTTTCCCGTTCTCCATACCGATAAAGAGGTTCACACGGTAATTTCCGGAGGGTAATTTACGGGCAGATGCCATAGCGGATCACCTTCTTTATGCTTAATTATACCAATACCAATTATTTGGAGATATTGTGATCGGTAAGCTTTCAGAATTATTAGCCGCATACATAAGCATTTCACCAAAGGATCGAGTTTGATTGTCAAGGTCAAGGCTTGCATTAAGGTATAATCTAAATACGTCCGTTCTCAAATTAGAAGTGTTGAGAAAATCAGTGAGATTGTCGGTAAGATAGGTGATAATAGCCCCTTCCGCGTCACGCAAAGCTAACAGTTTGCTTGAATTGATTAAACTTACCAGGTTCCCTTCTGCATCCATCAATGAGAAATATACCGTATCTCCACGGTCATACAAGAATATGAAGATAAACCCCTTTTTCGGAATCTGATAAGAAGAATACAATCCAAATATCTTTTCTGCTGGCACATCGGAAGTGATCACTTTGGAAATGTCGTTATATTGGCAGCAGAATGCCTGTGTTAAATGAGAAGCTAACTTGTCGTTTGGGTAGTCTGTAAGATCAATGGCAAGAACAGCCGCAGAACCTATGCTGACCAGATTTACTTCGGCGCGGGACTGGCACGTACAACTCAGAATTGTCAAAATCACCAACGCAAAGCAGACAAACTTACTCGCATTGTTAGAGTACACAACACCAATATTTCTTTTCATTTTTCCTTTCCTCCCATTTTTATAGTTCAAATTTGCAAATCATTGCCCGTTTTTGTATTATTAACATCATTTTATGGAATCTTATTATTTTTGTTATTGATGCGAACAGTTGTTCTTGTTATAATATTCCCGTAAGTAAAGGAGGGGTGTACCGTGGAAGAAGTGTTGAGGATGTTGGATAGTCTGACCGAAGAACAAGAAAAGCAATTCATTGATTATCTGCATTCTCTGATAGAAAGCGGAGAAAATTCATTGCCTGATTATATTGGTCTGGCGGAAACTTCTCCAACAGTTCAATAGCATCGGCGTGTCTCTGAATTGTTTTAATTATTTCAACTTTCCTTTTTTCTTCTGGGGTTAAAGCGATCTCTGCACTTAACTTAATGTTTGAAGTATCAATATCTTCTTGAAATACAGAAATTGGTATTCCAAGTTTTTGTGCAAACATGGCAGCGGTGATGAGTTTAGGACTTCTTTCTCCTCTTTCGTATCTGCTTAACACTTGCTTTGTTGTTCCGAGGTAGTCTGCCATTTCTTGTAACGTCATCTGTCTTTTTTCACGTTCTCGTTTTAGTATTTGCGGGAAAATACTACTTTTTTCATTCTGCATATTTAAGTACCTCCTTCCCTGTAATGAGATTATACATTATAAAGTCACCAAAAACAACCCAATTCAAAATAATTAAAAAAAGTTTCACCAAACTGTTGACAAATCTTAACGCCTATGGTAAGATAAGTATGTCACCAAACGACGACAGAAACGGAGGATGATAGATTGGAGAGAGTGTATGAATTAAGTTCTCTCATTCATGGTAAATTTAGAAGCGAATCTGAGTTTGCACGCAAAATAAACTGGTCTAAGCAGCGCGTAAACAAGATAGTGAATGGGAAAATGCAACCTTCTCTTGATGATGCTATTGAGATTGCGAACGCTCTTGATGAACCACTTGAAAAGATTGCGCAAATTTTTTTACGCCAGAAGTCACCAAATGGCGATTTGCAGGAGGCCCAATGAACGAACTGAAAATCTTCTCCAATGAAAAATTCGGAAGTATCCGAACGGTTATCAAGAACAACGAGCCTTGGTTTGTCGCTGCGGACGTGTGCAAAGCACTCGAATTAGGAAATAACAGGCAAGCAATTTCGAGGTTGGATGACGATGAAAAGGGTGTCATTTCAACTGACACCCCCGGTGGAGAGCAAGATGTTTCCATCGTCAACGAACCCGGCCTGTATTCCCTGGTTCTTGGCTCCCGCAAGCCGGAAGCGAAAGAGTTCAAGCGGTGGATCACACACGAGGTCATTCCTTCCATCCGCAAATACGGTATGTACGCAACAGATAAACTTCTTGCAGACCCCGACTTCGCTATCAAGGTCTTTCAACAGATGAAAGAAGAACGCGAAGCGAGGAAGGTTGCCGAATCGAAGGTGATGGTGCTTGAAGAAGAAAACGCGGCACAAAAGCAACAGATTGCTGAGTATCAGCCCAAGATAACTTATTACGATCAGGTGTTGAAATGCCGGGACGCAGTTCCCACCAGCATCATTGCCAAGGACTACGGCTGGAGCGCAACGCACCTGAACAAGTTCCTTGAAGAAAAGGGTGTTCAGTACAAACTGCGTGGAACATGGCTCTTGAAGCAGAAGTACGCCGGGTTTGGGTACACCAAGAGTGAAACATTCCCCTTTGAAGGAAAGTCTGGGGATGTGCATAGCGCAATCAACACCAAATGGACGCAGAAAGGCAGATTGTTCATCTACGAGTTGATGAAGAAAAGTGGGAATCTTCCGCTGATTGAGCAAGATTCGCTCTTTGAACAAAAGGAGTGACACCCAATGCCCAAAGTTCGCCCCCTAACAGAGACAGCGCGTAAGGACGAAAACCTTTCTAAGCAACTTTGGGGAGAAATGAAGGTAGCCAAGGTCAGCGGTGAGCAATTAGCGCAGACGCTTGGGATCGGGAAAAACACGTTTTATCGGAGAATGAAGAAACCTTCCACGTTTACTCTTGGAGAACTTCGTGCCTTGCAGAAAATCTTTCCCAATATCGTGATCGAGTAAGGAGAAATCCGAATGTGGTACTTATCGCTTATCGTCCCGGCTTGCCCGATGATTGTTGGCCTTGTTGAAATCTGGAAGAGAAAGACAAGGTATTCGCAAAAGAGCAATATAAGGAGGCTGATAAAGAACAGTAAAGTTTATTCCAAACGCAAGAGTTACGCCATTGCCGGATGCGACATGAGCAAAATTTCCTACGGTGTGAGGGATAACCAAAGTTGATCAGGCCACCATGCGGGAGAAATTGCCCGGACAGATTTGTAAAACTGGACGAAAACGGCAAAGCGATAACGTGTCACAGCACATGCAAGGAATGGGCTGACTACGAGCGGTTGAAAGAAGCAGAGAAAAAAGTAAGACGCATGGAAAACTTGGTGATTTCCTACCAAACGGCAGCTAAAGACAGGATGAAAAGGGTTTCTCACTACTACAATGACAGGAAGTGAATGGTATGTACTGTGTTCGGATGACAAACATGTTTTTCACAATGTCCACTGAGGATGGACACGTAGGTTACAGAACCCCGATTGAGAAGTTGACGAACGCTGAACTCAAAAACAAGGTCTGCCAGAATGATCACGGCAGACGTGGTAACTGCCTTAAATGTGAGGTATCCGATATGTGTAGGATCGGGAAGGAATTGCAGAAGAGAGGGCTGTTACAGAAATGAAAATCGCTCAACTTGCAACCCCGTGGAAAGCCACGGTTACTCTTGCGAACGAGGAAGTAACGCCCATCACCTTTGAATCCTTCGATACCATGATTGACTGGATGAACACTCACTACGGCGAATATACGGCGTTTATCGCCGCAGAGAAAGAAGGGGAACAAACTAATTGAAGTTCAAGCTTGATCCTGGCGCTTTCCCGCCGAAACGCGCACACGTTGAAGATGCTGGTTTGGATATATTCTCACGAGAATCCATGCTTGTTCCTGCCCACGGTAGCGCGATATTCCGTACAGGGGTGCATGTGGAACTGAGAATGGGTGAAACGGCGTTTCTGAAAAGTAAGTCTGGCCTGTACATGGCCCACGATATTACATCGGAAGGGGTTGTGGACTGCGGATACGATGGGGAGATCATCGCGAAACTGATCAACCACGGCAGCGAAGATTACATGGTTGAGCGTGGAGATAAGATTACCCAGTTGGTCATTTTGCCTTGCAACATGGAAGACGTTGAAATCGTTGATGAAATCAGGGCCGGAGAACGTGGTTCTGCCGGATTCGGCAGCACTGGCAAATGAGACGTTGAAAGGAAACCGATATAATGGCAGATCAAACCAATGTAGACCATGTGAATCACCCGGATTATTACAATCGCGGCAAGATCGAAGTCATTGATTTTATCGATGATCAAGGACTGAATTTCTCTCTTGGGAACGCAGTCAAGTATATCTGCCGTGCTGGATACAAGAACGACGAAGTTGAGGATTTGGAAAAAGCTGTGTTCTATTTGGAGCATGAAATCAGGCGGCTTTCCAAAGAGCAATAGTTTTATCAGATGTTTAGCGCAAGGTTTGTTCCTCTGCCAAATCAAGCGCTGGCATATAAATAAGTAATGTGTTTTTCTGCTACACACACCGACCGCAGAGGTTCACGCCGAATCGATCTCTTCCTGTTTATTTCTTCATTTGCCTTGCGCGTTACCCTGATTCGGCGTGAATATTCCCCTACGTGTTTCTGAGAGGACAATCGACAAGCTATGCGAAAAAGGCACAGCCCCCACCGACCCTTTCGGATACGCACGACACACGACAGCCGGAAAGACGGCACACCCCTGCCGCCGTGGATTGCGGGGTAGGGGATGTGGACTGGTGGCAGAGTGGCCTAATGCGCCTGTCTTGAAAATAGGAGATGCGAAAGCATCCGGGGGTTCGATTCCCTCCCAGTCCGCTTGGCGGCAAGTCTATAAGGCAAACGGATGGCGCGCTTTTGATCCTTTCCCCGCTACTCCCGTGTCCTCCTGCGCTGGCACGTTGAAGGAGGACTACACGCCGCCTTTTATGTGGGCCATTAGCTCAGTTGGTCATGAGCAGCGGCCTTATAAGCCGTGTTTTGTCCTGGGTTCGAGTCCCAGATGGCCTACCAAAGATTCCCTTCATTCACACATGCCAAGCGGCGGCATCCGCTTGTGTTTGGAGGGGATCGAGTCTATGCCGGATTGGCGTAAAGGTAACGTAAAGCACCTGTAATGCTTAGTTCCCGGTTCGAGTCCGGGATTCGGCTCTCATGGGGAAATAGCACATTGGATAGTGCGCCTGATAGTCCGTTACGGTTGCAAACGTAGTCCCGGTAGGGTGTACACCCGTAGACCTGGAGAAGAACGGTGTGCAGGAGGTCGGTTGTTCAAATCAGCCTTTCCCCACAATTGGTAAAACCCATTATAAAGTAAAAGAGGTAATGCGGCACAATGAAGATCAAGATGGAAGCAAGCGATCTGGCGGAGATGGTAAACGTATGTAGCATGGCTATCTCAAGCAAGCCCATGAAGCCCATCTACGAATGCGTTTACTTGGAAGCGCACAGCGAGGAAGGATTGCCTTGCCTTACTGTGCTTGGCAAGGATGTAGGCGTGGCGATCAGGAAAGTAACGGATCGCGCCGTTGTGGAGGATGACGGACAAGCGCTGATTCCTGCGAAATCTCTCCTTAACTTCCTGAAACTCATGGAAGGTGAAATCAAACTTAATATTGACGAGAAGGGCGTTGCAACGCTGAAAGGCAAAGGAAAAAAGGTAAGCATCAATTGCCTGGATGGCGCGGAATACGAACCCGGATTCATGCAGATTGACGATGTTGCGAAGGAATGCACGATGGACGGCCTTGACTATGGAACACTTGTAAGCAGCGTAAGCCATTGCATCGCGCCTGATGAGGGACGGATTGCGCTGACAGGCATTAACTTCTCGTTTGATGGCACAAAAGCCAATGGCGGTGTTGAAGCGGTCGGAATGAGTGGATACAGAATAGCCGCTGCCAAGAAGAATGTGGAAACGAACGATGTGTTTTCTGCCCTGGTTCCCGCTGTGAGCGCCAAGCTTGTGCAGAAAGTGATCGGGAGCAGAGAAAATGTGAGTTTCCGGTTTGGCAAGGGCGTTATGATCTCCGAAGCCTACGATGTGGCGATTGAAGTCAGTCTGCTTGCCGCCGAGTTCATGGATTACAACAAGCTTCTCAAGCATAACGGCACGCTGAAAATCAAAGCAAACACGAAAGCCCTTCTGAATGCTGTGAGCCTTGCCATGATCAGCGCTTCGGAAGGTAAAAAAGGACTGATTGTATTCACCGTAAAGGATGATGAAACGCTCGAAGTAAGCGCAATGTCCGATATTAACAGCGCTGTAACAGATATTCCGGTGATGGTTCAGGGCCAATTGACAAAGAATGACGGAACAAGCGACGGTAACGAGATCGCGTTCAACGGGAAGTTTGTCGAAGATTGTCTCAAGGTTCAGACCGGGTATGGCGAAGAAGTTGTTCTCGAGTTTAAGAGCAGTGTAACACCTATGGAGATGAAGCCAGCAGACAGGGACGATTATTTCCAGGTTATACTGCCTGTGCGAATGATTGTGTGACGATTTGACTGTGGGGGTGATGCCTGATGGGGATTGGCAAAGGCAGCTTAAATGGCGGCAGCATATATCGCGGATTCACGAAGTATCCGAGATGCCGGATATTTTCTTGCCCGAAATTGCGCGGTGTTTCGTATAAATGCTGTTATTTCTGCGACAAGCGCGACAAGTGTTCTGAACGCTGCTTAAACACCCCAGAGGAATGCGGCATGTGCATTATTCCAGATAAAGAGGAGGCAGAGAAAATGATTGATTTACCGGATCATCCCGACGTTCGGAAGATGGAATTGTATGGGACGCTTCACCCAGAGGAAATTGAGGTTGATCCTATATGCCCTATATGCCAAGAAGAGTGTGAAACCATTTATCTTGACGCGAATGGCGATGTGTGCGGTTGCGATCTTTGCATCAAAAAGGTCGATGCTTACGAATGGAAAGGGATGGATGAAAGTTGATTAAAGACACGGGAACCATTGAAGAAAACGGCAAAGTAATCGGTCAGGTGCAGATCGTAGAGAGCGGTGATGTAAAGCGTGTCCAGCTTTACACTTCCAACGGCGTGTATGTTTGCGATTGCCCTTACGAGGGAGATAACGACACGGGATACCTGATCGGGATGGGAATGTATCGTGCATACCAGGCGGCATGGAAAAACGCCAAGACTTTCTTTCAGAGCAAAGTGAACGAAGCACTCAGCAAGAAAGGTATGCTGGAATTGGGGGCTTTTGATGGCGATTAAGAAAATCAAGCGCGATGACCGCGAAAAGTGGCTGGAATTGCGCAAGCATTACATCGGGGGTGCGGATGCTGCCTCCGTTGTCGGCCTGAACGATTACCAAAGCCCCTATTCGCTCTGGTGCGAAAAGAAGGGTGTAACGCCGTCCTTTGAAGGCAATCTCCGAACCCGAGTCGGCACCGAATTGGAGCCGGTAATCGCCAAACTGTTTGAAGAAGAAACAGGCAAGAAGGTTCAGAACTGCAATTTCTCCCTTATCAATGATCAATACCCATGGGCGATGGCCGATGTGGATAGAATGGTGGTGGGCGAGGACGCGCTTCTGGAAATCAAGTCCACTTCTTCCCTTAACTTGAAGCATTATCGCAACGGCGATTATCCCGCCCGTTTCTATGTTCAGGTTATGCACTATTTGGCTGTCACGGGCAAGCAGAAAGCCTACCTCGCCGTCCTGATCGGCAACAGCGATTTCAAATGGTTTCCCATAGAGCGCGACGAGGCCGAAATCGCTGCCCTCATGGATGCTGAAAAGCAGTTCTACGAATACATGACCAACGAAACCCCGCCACCCGTTGACGGTTCCGAAAGTACGAAGACTGCTCTCAATGAAATGTTCTCACCGACTGAGGAAGAACCCGAACCCGCTGATCTCTCCGATAAAAAGCAAGCCCTGGATACGCTCATGGAGATTAACAGCGCTATTGAACAGTTGGAGTCTCAGCGCGACACAATCAAAAACCAGTTGATTGAAAGCATCGGGGATTCGTGGCATGGAAACTGTTCCGGTTATTCCATCTCCTATAAGCCTCAGACCCGCAAAACCTTCGATTGGAAGAAGTTGCAGAAGGAATGCCCGGAAATCGACCTGAATCCCTTCTTCAAAACAAGCACCAGCAGGTCGCTTTCCATCAAGCGCGTTCAGGAGGAATCCGATCATGCCGTTCAGTGAAGCATTCCAACTTATGGTTCTTGGCAAGAAAATCTGTCATAAGGATTTCCACGGCGGATATTGGGCGTGGGAGAATAACACTATCATGATCCATTGCGCCAATGGAACTATTCTGGATATTCGGCAAACCGAAAACACATTTTATACCTTTTCGTTCATCATCGAAGATGAATGGTCTGTAAAGGAGGAACAGTAATTTGGCAGGAAAATCTTTGATTCAGCAAGCGGCGGCAAAAACCAGTATGACCCAAGCGGCATCCACGGCGGTTTCCAACGCCGGGAAACAGAGCGTCAGCGCCATCCTGAATGGCATCCTGGACGGCGAAGGATATCGCAAACGCATTGATGAAATCCTTGGCAAACGCGCGCCGCAGTTCATTTCCAGTGTTGTCACAATGGCGGCGAATGACACCATGCTCTCCAAGGTGGTTGCTTCCGCGCCACAGACCATCATCACCAGCGCTTTGAAAGCCGCCGCGCTCGATCTTCCTATTGACCCGGCACTCGGAACGGCCTATGTAGTTCCGTTCAAGAACAAAGTCAAGAAACCTGACGGAACAGAGCAATGGCGCGATGAGGCTCAGCTAATCATTGGATGGAAAGGGCTTGTGCAATTAGCCCAGAGAACGGGTCTGTATAAGCGCATCAATGCCGATTATGTATATGAAGGTGAGAGGATTGTAGATGACCGCATCACCGGGGACATCCACATTGAGGGAGAAAAAACCAGTGATAAGGTTATCGGTTACTTCGCCTATTTCAAACTGATTAACGGCTTTGAAAAATGCGTGTGTTGGACAAAAGAAAAGGTTCAGGCTCACGAGCAGAAGAATCGTAAGGGCCAATACATGACTAAGGCATGGCGTGATGACTTCGACTCTATGGGAAGAAAAACGGTTTTGCGCGAATTGATCTCCAAATGGGGGCCTATGTCCATCGATTATCGCACCGCGCCGCCTGAAATGGCCCATGCCGCCGAAAGCCTACAGGATGCCATCGTCCAGGAGGATCAAGATTATATCAATGGCGATGGCGTGGTGTTTGAGGATGTTACTCACACCGAATCCGTAAATCCAGAAACAGGCGAAATTACTCAAGAAAAGTAATTCCAGATATTGGTTTTCTCAGAACATGCTAATTAAAAGGCAAAAACGGCCTGAATTTCGCGTTTTGATTTATCCTTACATTTCCCCACAGAAAAGTGTTTGACGCAAATTTAGGCCGAATTACAAAGCAAATAACTGTGTTTCCAAAGAAATAAAACAGAAAGGCGAGACTAACAGTGTGGATCAGCGTTGAGGGTAATTCTTTCGGGCAATGTGTTATTACATCCAATCCCAAGTATCAGGAAGAGGTTGGTGAACACAAGAACGAACTCACGACTTGCAATGCCAAGGCAAAGCAATCGACCCCGGACGGCGTTCAGACGGTTAATCTCACTCTGTTTTTTTGGTCTGGAATGGCTATTCCAGCGATGAAACTGAAAGCTGGCACGAACATCATGGTAGCTGGGCGTTCAACATCCCGGGAGTTCTCAATCAGGCAAGTACACGCCTTGGAAACTAAAGTGTATGTGGATTGGTGGGAACCGAGAAACCCTGATCCTTTAGGGATTGTGGAGGAACTAAAGGTCAGGCATGAGTTCAAAGTGCGCGAGGATGAAATGAAAATCCTGTTTGCACAATTTCTCACACAGAGCAAGGGCGCGATCCTCACTTGGATGAAGGATTGGTTCAAGGAGAATATAGCTGCCGTCAAATTAAAAAAGAAAGAGGAAAATGGAAATGACAACGAGCAAGGTTGATTGGGAAGATGCAACGAGGATGTTTCTTAACGGGTCAACACAGACCGAAATAGCCCTGAAATATGGCGTTACCAGGGCGCTTGTCAGCCATCACTTTACAGAGATTCTAAAGGGCCGACAAGAAGGGTTTAAGCGCAGGATAAATATCCCGTATGTAGGCATTAGAAACTGGATTAACCGCAATAAACTCACCTATCAGAAGGTCGCAGAAATGATCTTCGGTAAAGATGTGGATACAAGTGGGGTTACGTGCATGAGGCGGATTCTGATTGGCGCTACCAAGAACATTAACATTGACATTATGAGGAAACCGCTGGAAGTATCCGGGCTTACCTTTGAGGAAGCCTTTATAACGGAGGAATCTAAAGAATGACCACATACGAGTTTGAAGTAGCTGCCAAGAAAGCGATTATTGAATCTGTCGAGGACGAATACGGAGAGAAGTACGACATTTCCGATATTTCCACGGTCTGGCTGTGCCATATCATTGGGAACAAGAAGGGGCTGTTCATCGACAACGGCAAGAACACCCGGTATTACGAAGTTACTTGGAACGCGCCAATTGAAGAAATGTACATTGACATGTATGAGAAGAAAGAGAAGGTGACGCTGGATTTCGACAAGGTGCAACGGCTTATTAAAGTGTAAAAATGTACGGGATCGGAGGTAATGGAAATGGGAATTGAATGGTTCCTCGAAACCGTGATTTATGGGATTCTTCCTGAATTCTTGGATGATGAAGAACTTGGAAAGGTGATTAAAGCGCTTTCTCTTGAGCCGGGGGAAGATGACCCGGAAATAGATTTGCAGGATGATAAATTGACATGTATCTATCACCTGGCTCATTTGATGAAAATCGGCTTCAAATAAGAAATACAGACAATGTACTTAAAGGAGGAATGTTCAAACGAATTTATTATGGAGGTTTAGCGATGGCTACGGGAAAACGGTATTATTGGCTCAAACTCAAGGAATCCTTCATGACTTCCGATACGGTTGATTTTCTCATGAGCCAGAAGGATGGCGCGAATTACGTTGTCTTATATCAAATGCTTTGTCTCAAGACCATTAACACGGAGGGGCGGCTTTCAAGAACAATCGGTGAGATCGTCATACCATACGATGTAAACAAGATTCAGCGCGATTGCAAGTGGTTTTCTGTCGATACTATCCGCATTGCTCTTGAACTCTACAAGCGCTTCGGCCTTGTGTATGAAGATCAGGATGGCACTCTCGTTCTTTCTAATCACGATGAGATGGTCGGTAGCGAAACCGACTGGGCCAAGCAGAAAAGGAATCAGGCGCTTGCAAAGCCAAAGGCTCCAAACCTCGAAAGTGGAAACGGATGTGGAAACGAAGTGGAAAGTGGTGTGGAAAAGTTCCACACAGATATTAGAGATAAGATATTAGATAATAGATATAAAGAATATAGAAATGAAAATATAGATAAAAATACACTCTCTAATACTCAGAGAACCGTAGAGGGGAGTGAGAGAAAGGGGAAATCAAAATCCCGGATCAAAGAAACTGACAATCCCATGTTCAACAGATTCTATGAAGCGTATCCGAAACACATAAGCGGAGATTATGCCAGAAAATGCTTCGAGCGAATTGATCCTGACGAAGAACTGTTGGATACAATGCTGAAAGCGATTGAGCGGCAAAAGAAAACGGAGCAATGGCAGAACATCCGCTACATTCCGAACCCATCTACATGGCTAAATGAGAAGAAATGGAACGATGAAATCCCAGATGATGCTCTTGTAGGAAGAAGCAAACCCATCAAGCAAGTCACCGCCCAGCAGTATGGACAGCGCCAATACACCGAACAAGAACTGCTGTCTGTATCGGACGATCTGCTCGAAGCGGCGAGGAAAGCGAGGAATGAATAATGGATAACGTGAACCATCCCTCCCATTATGCGGATAAGCAAATCGAAGTGATTGACTATATCCGGGACACCCTGCCGGCAGACGGTTTCGTGGATTACTGCATCGGCAATGTAATTAAATACGTTTCCCGCTGGCGCAAAAAGGGCGGCCTGGAAGATTTGAAAAAGGCCAGGGTATATCTGGATTGGGCGATTGAGAAGGAGGGCGAAAACGATGGCTGATCGGGAAAAAGTGATAAAAGGGCTTGAATGCTGCATCCTGCGTGACCCTGACGATCATGCCAGGTGCAGCCAATGCAGCTACGAATCGAGCTGCGTGAACAGACTGAAAATGGATGCCCTCTCCCTGCTGAAAGCGCAGGAACCCAGGGTGATGAATGCGGATGAAATTGTATTATCAGCAGAACCCTCAGGATGGCTCTGGCTTGAAATGAAGAATGGTCATTGTGGGGAAGCGTTCAAAGCGGGACGAACAATTAGCGGAATGATAAACTTTGGAAATGGGTTTGAATCTCTGTTTTCCAGTTTTCTTCCGAAGGAGTACGGCAAAACATGGCGCTGCTGGACTTCACGGCCCACGGACGAACAGCGGGAGGCGATACCATGGCGGTAAATATAGGTGAAAAATACGGGAAATGGTTAGTTATAGGCGAAGGTACAGATTCAAAACACAGAAGATGTAAATGTGATTGCGGGGAGATAAAGGAAGTAAGGGTAGATCACCTTGCAGATGGAAGATCGCGTTCTTGTGGTTGCTCGAAAAAAGAAAATCATCCATGGATATATAAAGGCAATCCATGGCGGGGAAGGCTAAATAGGATATACGGGAATATGTTAAGAAGATGTTATGACGAAAAGAGTGACAACTATTCAAGGTATGGGGGACGTGGAATAACCGTTTGCGAAGCATGGAGAAATTCATTTGATGCTTTTGCTGATTGGGCGTATTCAAATGGATATTCTAAAGATTTGTCAATTGATAGAATAGACAATTCAAAAGGATATTCCCCGGAAAACTGCCGATGGGTCACAATGCAAGAACAACAGAATAACAAAACAACAAATATATTTTTTGAAATAGATGGAGAAAGAAAAACAGCAAAACAGACAGCCTTAATTGCTGGTGTAAAACCGAGCAAAATTTATCAAATGTTGCGTCGCGGGGTGACAAAACAAGAAGTGTTATCACGAATTGGTCTGGTTTAAGGGGGTGAAGTGGAATGAAACGTTCTGACACGTGCCCATCTTGCGGAACATCACTCCGCTATGAACCGCCTGACGCTTCCGGAATAACAAGAGGCTCTTGGATATGCCCACGGTGCAAATACCGCAGACCGGAAGGCTCACCGATTAACCCGTGGAAGTTTCTCAGGAAGAAGAAAAGACGGTGAATTGGAATGACCGACCATGAAATAATCGAGCGATTCAAGGAAACGGTGGCGTATCTTTTCTATAAAAGCTATTCAGACCTTCTGGCCCGTGACCATTACGAAACGGCTGCTGATGTGCTGTTGATGCTGGAAAGGAAAGAATTAAAAGCCCAGCGCGAAGATGAATCCGCCAGTGACATGCGGGACTACTGCGAACGGTACGAACCGACCTATAACCCGGAAGATGGGAGCATGTAAGGCAGTGAAGTGCAAGGACTGTAAATACTGGCAGATGGAAAATGAGCTTCCCGGCATATCAGAATTTATGGAATGTACCCGCGTTGATGAAAGTGACCCTGACTGGTGGAAGAAGTGGCATTTTCGCGGGCCGGAAGATTCTTGCGAATATGGAGTAGTGAGGGAGGAATGACATTGGACGCAATCATCTGGATCATTGGCGTATGGTTACCAATTTCCGCACTGATATGCTTAGTCGGATGGCTGGTGGGATTCAACGCCAATGAAGATATATCCAATTGGGGATCTGGATGGGATTCCGGTTGGGATAACGGATGGAACAGGGGCTTTGAATCCGGCTACATTTGCGGCCTGAAAAAGCGCGAAGAAGGCTGGGAAGAATTGAAAGAAAAGGATCGTGAGGAAGCATGAGCCTGATCAGCCGGGAAGCGGCGGTAAAAATTGCAGAGAGATACAGTATCAGCAAAGGAACGACAATCGGGAAACATAGCGGAATAGCAGAAATAATTGCCGATGAAATCAAAAGTCTTCCATCCGTCCCCGCCGTGCCGCTGGATAAGCTGTGCGAATGGCTTGAAGATAATGCGGCACTGACAGGTGGTGTGTACATTTCCGCTAAAGGATGGAAGCGCGAACTTACCCTTTGGATGGAGGAACAAGATGCCTGAAACAGTATGGCATTACCTGACGCTTAATCCGAACGATCTGCCCATGACAGGCGAACGTGTGATTATATGCGTTGGGTGGGCTTATGTAGGGGAAGGGTGGTTGGGCAAAGAGAACAAATGGTATAGGTTCTGTGATTTAGACCCTGTTGAGAAATTCATGAATGCCAAAGTGGTCGCATGGAGAGAAATGGATGAGCCGCCATCGAAACTGACGAAAAACAAAGGGAGATCGGAAGAATGAACCTGATTGCGCTTATATTTTTGCTGATTTTCGCGTTTATTGCCGGGGTTGTGGTTGGCATAGAAGATTCTTCCGACAACACCATTACGTGGCAGCATGGATACAACAAAGGCTACAAGGATGCCGAAGAACGATTCAAAAATAAAGAAAAATCGGAGGAAACAGAAGAATGATCAAACGTGGTAGCGTGTATTGGGACTTGTTCGTGAAGATGGACGGCACGGTAAAGAAGATTCCCGTCCTGGTTCTCAGCATTAACGAAGTCAATAAGACCAGCGAATATGTGAACACCGTAAGGCTGGCGTACTACGACAGACAGCCGACCGCTTCACACCTGATGCTTCCAAGAGAAGCTTGGAATCGCACCAGTGAAATCGGAGAATGTATTGTGAGAGCCGAAACCGTAAGCGCAACAAAAGCGGCTGCTTTGTATGGCCCAATTGCAGAAATCAGGACGGAGTGGATGAAGAAGGTCGAGGAAGCGGTCATGCAGCATCTGGGAATGGCCCCGAGAACATGGAAGCCTGAAACGCCGTATTTTCCGGCTTCTGCATCGCCACAAGGCAGAACCACGATCCCGCAAGAGCCTATTCCTCCTGTTCCGAACAGATTCATGCCTGACATGAACGATTCGATTACAAGGATGTACGGGCAGATGGAGGATAGACAATGATTCTTTCTTTCGATCCGGGAAATGAGTACACAGCCTATTGCCTGATCGACGATGACCGCAAGCCCGTCGAGCATGGGAAAGTAAAGAACGAAGAAGCACTGGATTATATCTACAAGTTTTACAATACCCACGCTCGTGAATTGTACGCGGTTGTTATCGAAATGGTAGCCAGCTACGGCATGGCGGTCGGCGCGTCAGTATTCCAAACCTGCGTCATGATCGGACGGCTTACGGAAGCTGCGCGGTCTGTGGGCGCGGATGTGGATTATATCTACCGCATGGAAGAAAAGACCACCATCTGCCACGACAGCAAGGCCAAGGATACCAACATCCGCCAAGCGCTCATTGACCGCTTCGCCCAGCACGATAAGAAGAACGGCAAGGGCACCAAGAAAAACCCGGACTGGTTCTATGGGTTCGCCAAGGATGAATGGGCTGCTTATGCCGTTGGAACTACCTGGCTGGATTTGGGAAGATGCCCGTGCAAATAAGCAAGGAGGAAACTGTAATGCTTGAATTTCTTCTCGAACTCGCGTTCCAATCCACGGTCTGCTTCCTGGGATTTCTTGCAGGAATACTCTATGAGCGTGACCGCCTGAAACGCCAAAATTCGCGTCCTGCGAATAACGCGCAAAATTCAGCCGAATTTCGCGCCGGGAAGGTGTGGTATAAGCAAACCCCTTACCAAGATGTTTCGGACGAAATTTGAGCCGTTTACTCTGACTTGAGTATTCAAAAACAGAGGAAGGATGATTATGTGCGACAGATTGAAACCGCCGTCAGCTATGATGAACGCAAAATCGCGTTTTTCAGCAGCGACGAAAAGAAGTGGATCAACAAAATGCGCAAACTGGCCGAACAGCACCCGGACGAATGCCAGATCACCGTCCAGCCGGAGAATAACGGTGGATGTATTAACGCCAAATTCCCGGCGAAGTGGTTGAAAGTGTCGGTTCCCCGTTCGATGAGCATGACAGATGAGCAGCGTCAAGCTGCCGCCGAGCGTATGCGCAGAATGAGGGACGAAAACCCAGAGGAATTAGAAAACGATTGGCTCAATGAACAAACGGATGATCTTGAAAACGACGAAGAAGAAACGGAGGATGATGAATAAGCATGGCAACCTGGCTCTGGATGATTTTCTTTCTGGTCTTTGGAACAGGGATGTTCCTTGTCGGTCACTATACTGGCAAACTGGATGCGGGGGAGAATCGCGCTCCAAACGAACGAGCATTTATACGGGTGCGAGAAATTGCCGCTCAGACCAACAAGGAAATCGCCATGTACGAAATAGACAAACAGCATGAGAGGGAGAAAATGCTTATCGAGCGCGGAGTTTATGATAGCGTCCCATTCGATGACCCGGACGATCTGTCAATTTATCGAGGAGAGAACCCGGATGGAGATTGAAAAGCTTCGCCGTCTCTGGTATCTGTCAACCGTACCAACGCACAGCCCGGACAGTTTGAAGGAATTGCATCAGCTGGTGCGGGAAATCACAGCGGAACAGATTGGAAACTATTCGCGGATTCCTGTTTGCGATTTGTGCGCCAATCACGAAAAGTGCATGGAAATCCCGCCGCTTGTGAGAATGTGCGCGTTCCATAAACCGCCGTTCGTGAACTTTGAATTGAGGATGGAAGATGCGTGAATTAACATTAGGTTCTTTGTTCGACGGTCTTGGCGGTTTCCCACTGGCCGGAATCCGAAACGGAATACGCCCTGTATGGGCGTCGGATATTGAGCCTTACCCTATCGCTGTCACCCGGACCCATTTCCCGAACATGCGTCATGTTGGCAGC
>Ga0233366_1000107_pt1 | contig 37055 bp, 35 predicted proteins | sample ElkDunMinimDraft_23_FD_191536 | JGI IMG/M metagenome (GOLD analysis project Ga0233366, IMG submission 191536) | Fecal eukaryotic communites from dung pellets of Tule Elk in California, USA - Elk Dung C4 | ecosystem: Host-associated > Mammals > Digestive system > Large intestine > Fecal | place...
CGGATCAAGGGAGATTCCGGCGTGGGCGCCAAGCTACACGGCGATCGTCGAGATCCAGGCTCACACGGCGGCCCACGCCGGCTCTCGACACCTAAACTGCCAGATTCCGATCAGATAAGGCTCGTGCGCCGCTTGCTCGTGCACGCAGTCCTGCGTACACGGCAAGACCTGGGTTGGGCGTCCTGCCCAACCCGCCCGACGCATGCGTCGGGCCCATGCGGCGCAACGGCCCCGTGAACCCCCACACCCCCACCCCAGACAGTTGGCCGGTGCCCATCGAACAGCAACGCAACGCGGTCGAGCCGACCGTTGGTCGGCTGCTTCGCTGCTTTGCTGCGTTGCTTTCCGATGTCCGTTGCGAACCAGCGAACTGTCAGGGGTGGGCACGGGTGGGTTGGCGGGACCGTTGGGCGCCATGCAAGGCGCCCACGAGCCTCCATGGATGGATTCACGGCGTGTCCTGCCAACCCACCCGTGCCCGCCCCAGCCAGCAGACGCACGGACCCGCCGCCGTTGCAGTTGATCTGCAGTTGCGGTTGCCTTCCGCCTTGAGAACCCGCCGAAGGCGAAACAACCAAAAAAAACGCCACGCATTGCTGCGTGGCGCTGAAACTGGGGTGGAGCCAACCTGACGCCCCACCACCCGGAGGCGGACCGAAGAGACCTTCGGTATTTTCATGCGGCTACCGGGCCGATGGGCCATCCCAGCAGTCGAGCAACGCTCGACTCTACCGCAACTGCTCCCACAGGAAGCTGTAGGCCAATGCCGACATGTGCGCGGCCTGCGCATTGTTGGCCGCGCCGCCGTGCCCGCCTTCGATATTCTCGTAGTAGGTCACGTCCTTGCCGGCCTCGATCATCTTCGCAGCCATCTTCCGAGCATGGCCCGGATGCACCCGATCGTCACGCGTGGATGTCGTGAACAGCACCGGCGGGTAGGTCTTCTTCGCATCAAACAGGTGGTACGGCGAGAAGGTCTTGATGAACTCCCAATCAGCCGTGTCCGGGTTGCCGTATTCGGCCATCCAGGATGCGCCGGCCAACAGGTGGCTGTAGCGCTTCATGTCCAGCAGCGGCACCTGCACCACCACCGCCCCGAACAGCTCCGGGTACTGGGTGAGCATGTTGCCGGTGAGCAGGCCACCGTTGCTGCCGCCCTGCACGCCCAGGTGCTTGGCCGAGGTAATCTTGCGGCTGACCAGATCGCGGGCCACCGCCGCCATATCCTCATAGGCCTTGTGGCGGTTCTGCTTCAGCGCCGCCTGGTGCCAGCGCGGGCCGTACTCGCCACCGCCACGGATGTTGGCGACCACGTACACGCCGCCCTTCTCCAGCCAGGCGCGGCCCATGCCACCGGAGTAGCTCGGGGTCAGCGAGATCTCGAAGCCACCGTAGCCGTACAGCAGGGTCGGGTTGGAACCATCCCGCTTCATGTCCTTGGCATGCACCACGAAGTACGGCACGCGGGTGCCGTCCTTGCTGGTGGCGAAGTGCTGCTCGATCACCTTGCCCTCGGCATCGAAGAAGGCCGGCATGGTCTTGAGCACTTCCGGCTGCTTGCCGATCTCGGCAATGGCCAGCGTGGTCGGGGTGAGGTAATCGGTGACGGTCATCCACACCGCGTCGCTGTCATCGGCATCCACCGCACCTACGGCCACGGTGCCGAACGACGGCGCGCCGGTGAAGTCGCTCTTCTTCCAGCCGCTGTCGGTCGGGGTGAGTACGCTCAGGCGGCTCTTCACGTCGTCCAGCACGTTGAGCACCAGGTGGTTCTTCGTCCAGCTGCTGCCGGCCAGCGAGGTGGTCGCGGTGGGCGCGAACAGTACCTCGAAGTCACGCTTGCCGGCCAGGTAGTCGTCCAGCTTGGTGACCAGCAGCGAACCGGCGGTGTAGGTCTTGCCGCCCACCGTCCACGCATCGCGCAGCTCCAGGGTCAGCCACTGCTTGCGCAGACCCTTCTCGGCCGAGTTCGGCGCGTCGATCTTGGTCAGCGTGCCATCGTCGGCGCGCAGGTAGACCTCGTTGTTGTAGAAGGCCAACGTGCGGCTGACCAGGTTGCGCTCGTAGCCGGGTGTGTCGTCGTGCATGGCCGCGATGTACATGTCTTCGGGCTTGCCTTCGTACACCACGCTGGCACTCGCCATCGGCGTGCCGCGCTTCCACAGCTTGGCCACGCGCGGGTAGCCCGAGGTGGTCATCGTGCCGGTGCCGAAATCGGTGTAGACAAACACCGTGTCGCGGTCGATCCAGTTCAGCCCGCCCTTGGATTCGGGGCGGAAGAAACCGTCCTTGATCCATGTCTTGTTGGCCAGGTCGAATTCACGGGTGACATCGGCGTCGGCGCCGCCGCGCGACAGCGCGATCAGGCAACGCGAATAATCCGGGCGCAGGCAGTCGGCGCCGTGCCAGACCCAGTTCTCACCCTCGGCCTTGTTCAGGGCATCCAGGTCGAGCACGGTTTCCCAGGTCGGCGAGGCCTTGCGGTACTCGGCCAGCGTGGTGCGGCGCCACAGGCCGCGCTCGTGCTGCTTGTCCTTCCAGAAGTTGTAGTAGTAGTCACCGATCTTCTGCACGCCGGGAATCTTGGCGTCCGAATCGAGCACCTCGCGGATGCTGGCTTCCATCTGCTTGAAGGCCGGGGTCTGGGCCAGGCGGCCTTCCGACTTGGCGTTCTGCTGCTTGACCCAGTCCAGCGACTTCTCGCCGGTCACATCTTCGAGCCACGCGTACGGGTCGGCGGGGGTTTCAGCAGCCATGGCAGTACCTACCGCACCGGCGGTGATCAGGCCTGCCATCAGGCAGGCGGAAGCGATTTTGGACATTGCAGCTCCAGGCGGACATAAGCTCCGGACGCTATCACACCGCCCGGCCGGGGCTCCCGTGTCGAAGGTCAGGGCGCGCGACCCGGGCCGGAACGCGGGTGCGGCGGCGGGCCTGCGGGCCACGGCGACGGCCACTGCGGCGGCGCAGCAGTGCCTTCGGCAGGCGGAACCGGTACAGGCTCCACCAGGCCAGCCACGGCATGCCCACCAGCCACAGGGGCAGCCAGCCCAGCCATTCGCTGCTGCCGCGTGCCGCCGGCCACACCAGCACCAGGGCCAGCCCGGCCAGGGCGGCCTGCCGGACTCCGCGCAGTACCTGCGTTTCGGGCGCGCTGGCCGGGGGCGCGGACGCCTGTGAACGCGGGGAATGACGCGACGACGACAAGGGCATGACATGACTCCGTGCGAAAGTGATGCGTCACCTTGCCGTGCCACCATCTCACCGGCTGCGACCTGTTGCCGCAACCGGCACGGCAAGCGTGAACGCCACCATTGACGTTCTCCGCCGTCCCACCCACCATGCCCGTGCCAGCCACTGGAGCCTTCTGCCGCATGTCTCTGAACCGCCCGCTTCGCGCTGTCCTGTTGCTGTCGACGCTGTCGCTGCTGTCCGCCTGCGCCTTCCGCCACGAGGCCAAGCCGAGCCCGGCACCGCTGGCCACCGAAGTGACGGGCGCGCCCATCGACCTGCAGAAGTTCATGGGCACCTGGTATGTCATCGGCCGGGTCCCCAACCCGATCGAACGCGGCCATGTGGCCAGCGTCAACGAGTTCAGCCTGCGCGGCGACCAGAAGGTGTCCATCACCTATCGGTACCGCAACGGGTTCTCCGAACCGCTCCAGCAACTGACCGTGCGCGCCTCGGTGGACGAGGAGAGCGGCAACCACAACTGGCGCACCTGGTTCTACAAGATCGTGCCGACGCACACCCGCGTGCTGGAAGTAGCGCCGGACTATTCGTGGGCGATGCTGGGCTATCCCGGCCGCGAGATGGCCTGGATCTTCGCGCGCCAGCCGGACATGGACAAAGAGCTCTACAAGGAACTGGCCACCCGCCTGCGCGACGAGTACGGGGTCAACACCGACAAGCTCAAGCGCGTGCCGCAGCATCCCGAGCAGGTGGACCGGCTGGGCTATGAGGTGCCGAACGTGCGGTAAGCGTGGTGTACCGACCAACGGTCGGTACCTACCGGTCATTTCCGGCTGTAGTGCGAGACCAGCCAGTCGCCCAGCATCTGCAGGATCTGCACCAGCACCAGCAGCAGCACCACGGTGACCAGGGCCACGTCGGTGTGCGAGCGCTGGTAGCCGTCGCGGAAGGCCAAATCACCCAGGCCGCCGGAACCGATGGCACCGCCCATCGCGGTGAAGCCGATCAGCGCAATCACCGTGACCGTGGCACCGGCGATCAGACCCGGCCGCGCTTCGGGCAGCAACACCCGGGTGACCAGCTGCCAGGTGGTGGCACCCATCGACTGGCTGGCTTCGATCACGCCCCGGTCCACTTCGCGCAGCGCGGTTTCCACCAGCCGCGCGTAGAACGGCGCCGCACCGATCACCAGCGGCACGATCGCACCGCGCACGCCCAGCGAGGTGCCCATCATCCACAAGGTGAGCGGGATCAGCACGATCATCAGGATGATGAAAGGCACCGACCGCAGCAGGTTCACCAGCACCGCCAGCGCGCCGTACAGCACCGGCTTGCGGTGCAGCTGTGGCGAGCCGGTCAGGAACAGCAGCACGCCCAGCGGCAGGCCGATCAGCAGGGTCAGCGGCAGCGAGCCACCGAGCATCAACAGGGTATCCAGCGTGGCCTGGCCAATGTCGGCCCACTTGCCCGCGTCGAGGTGGCGGAAGAAACCGCCTGCGGTAGCCAGGATCATCGACGCAGCTCCTCAAGGTGGACACCGGCGGCCACGAAGCCGGCCTGCGCGGCCTGCACGTCGCCGCCCACCAGCGAGACCGTCAGCTGGCCGTAGGGGGTGTCCTTGATCCGGTCGATACGGCCGGACAGAATGTTGTAGTCCACGCCGGTTTCGCGCGCGATGCGGCCCAGCAGCGGTTCGTAGGTGTCGGCGCCGAGGAAGGTCAGGCGCACGATGCGCCCGGCGACCGCTTCGAAATCCTTGTGCAGTTCGCCCTCGTCCACCTGCTCCGATTCGCTCACGAAGCGGCGCGTGGTCGGGTGCTGCGGGTGCAGGAACACCTCGGTGACCGGGCCGGTTTCCACCAGGTGGCCGGCATCGAGTACGGCCACGCGGTCGCAGACCCGGCGGATCACGTCCATCTCGTGGGTGATCAGCACGATGGTCAGGCCCAGTTCGCGGTTGATCCTGCCCAGCAGCTTCAATACCGAGGCGGTGGTCTGCGGGTCCAGCGCGCTGGTGGCCTCGTCGCACAGCAGGATCTGCGGGCGGGTGGCCAGGGCGCGGGCGATACCGACGCGCTGCTTCTGGCCACCGGACAGCTGCGCCGGGTACTTGGTCGCGTGCGCTTCCAGGCCCACGGTATGCAGCAGTTCGTCCACGCGCGCTTCGATCTCTGCGCGCGGGGTGCCGGCCAGCTCCAGCGGGAAGGCGACGTTGGCCGCCACCGTGCGCGAGGACAGCAGGTTGAAGTGCTGGAAGATCATGCCAATCTTCCGGCGCAGCGCGCGCAGGCCGTCGGCATCGAGCGCGGTCACGTCTTCGCCGCCGATCAGCAGGCGGCCGCCGGTAGGCTCCTCGAGCCGGTTGATCAGGCGGATCAGGGTCGACTTGCCTGCCCCGGAGTGGCCGATGATGCCGAATACCTCGCCGGCCTCGATGGTCAGGTCCAGCGGCTGCAGCGCGGCGATCGCGCGGCCGCCGACGGCATAGGATTTGTGCAGGCGCTGGAACTCGATCACTTCGCGGTCAACCGGGCATCGACGGGAGGGGGCGTGCAGCCTACCAGCGCGGGGCGGCCCTGGCCCGCATGGCTGTGCGGAATGATATTCCGTTTGGTTCTAAGCCGGCGTGATCGGGCCCGCGACGGCCCTGCCCGGCTCAGGGATGGTCCAGCGGCGCGGGCGCCTGAACCTGGCGGACCCGCTCCCGGTGCAGCAGGTACAGGCCGGAGGCGACAATGATCGCCGCGCCCAGCCAGGTGAAACGGTCCGGCAGCGCGCCCCAGAACAGCAGGTCCCAGCCGATCACCCAGACCAGCCCGGTGTACTCCAGTGGCGCGATCAGCGAGGCCTCGCCCAGCTGGAACGCGCGGGTCAGGGCCACCTGCCCCCCGGCCCCGGCCAGGCCCATGCCGGCGATCAGCGCGGCGTGGCCCAGCTGCAGCGGCTGCCAGTCGGGGAGGGCCAGCAGGCCCGCGCCCACCGCCATGATCACCAGGAACCAGACCACCATCGACTGCGGGGTATCGGTGCGGGTGAGCATGCTGACCGTGATGGCGGCCACGGCATAGGCGGTGGCGGCCAACAGCACCATCAGGCCCGGCACCGAGATGAAGCCGCCCACACCGGGCCGCAACACCACCAGCACCCCGATCAGGCCGATGCCGATGGCGATCCAGCGGCGCGGGCCGACGTGTTCGCCCAGCAGCGGCACCGACAACGCGGCGATCAGCAGCGGGGCCACGAAGTAGATGGTGTAGGCGGTGGACAGCGGCAGGCTGCGCAGGGCATAGACGAAGCAGCCGATCATCGCCATGCCCAGCGCCCCGCGCAGCAGGTGCAGGGCCCAGCGTTTGGGCACCAGCGAGCGCGGGCCGGCGGTGGCCAGCACCCAGACCAGCACGAACGGCAGCGAGGCCGCGCCGCGCAGGAAGGTCACCTGCAGGGTGGGATAGCTGCTGGCGAGCTGCTTCATGCCGGCGTCCATCAGCGAGAAGCAGGCCACGGCCATCAGCATCCAGGCGACGGCGCGGGAGGGGGATTTCTGGGTGATCATGGCCCATTATCGCCGCGATGGGCGGGCCGTCCATGCCGGGGTGGTTAGAATGACGGCATTCACCCGTTGGAGTTTCCCCATGCCTTCCTTTGACGTCGTTTCCGAAGTCAACACCCACGAACTGACCAACGCGGTCGACCAGGCCAACCGCGAGCTGTCCACCCGCTTCGACTTCAAGGGCGTGGAGGCCAAGTTCGTGCTGGAAGACAGCGTGATCAGCCAGTCCGCGCCGAGCGATTTCCAGCTGCAGCAGATGACCGACATCCTGCGTGCGCGCCTGATCGCGCGCGGCATCGATGTGCGCTGCCTGGAGTTTGGCGACGTCGAGACCAACCTGGCCGGTGCACGCCAGAAGGTGACGGTCAAGCAGGGCATTGAACAGAAGGTCGCCAAGCAGATCGCGATGAAGTTGAAGGAAGGCAAGTTGAAGGTGGACAGCCAGATCAACGGCGACAAGCTGCGCGTCAACGGCAAGAAGCGCGACGACCTGCAGGACGCGATCGCGCTGTTGAAGAAGGAGACCTTCGAGGTCCCGCTGCAGTTCGACAACTTCCGCGATTGATCGCACGCCGGTCGCCCACGTAACGCCGGACGGTAGTGCCGGCCGCTGGCCGGCAACCACGCAAACCTCGAACGCGCACGCATACTGCCGGCCGCTGGCCGGCAACCACGCAAACCTCGAACGCGCACGCATACTGCCGGCCGCTGGCCGGCAACCACGCAAACCTCGAACGCGCACGCATACTGCCGGCCGCTGGCCGGCAACCACGCAAACCCCGAACGCGCACGCATACTGCCGGCCGCTGGCCGGCAACCACGCAAACCCCCAACGCGCACGCATTACTGCCGGCCGCTGGCCGGCAACACCGCGTCCTTACCCGCGCAGGTGCCGATACAACGTCGTCCGCGAAATCCCCAGCTGCCGCGCCGCCGCCGCGATGTTGCCGTGGTGCGCGGCCACCGCCTCGCGCACGCCCTGCGCGTTGAGCGCACGCAGCGACGGCGCACCCGCCTGGCCCGCCGCAGCCTCACTCCGCACGCCTGCGCGCGCCGCCAACGGCCCGCGCAGGTACTGCACATACACCGCCGTGTCTTCGCCGATACGCACCCGGTGCGCAGGCCCGGCCTGCAGCAACCGTCGCCGCTGGTGCACGCTGGCGCCGGCGAACAGGCCCTCCAGCGCAAGCAGCGGCAACGGCCCGCGCCGTGGCAGGCCGAACAAGCGGCGTGCCACCCGGTTGGCCGCACGTACCCGGCCGTCTTCCTCGACCGCCAGCAACCCCTGCAACGGCGACTGCAGCCAGCGCGCATCGTGCTGCACGGCCAGCAGGTGGCAGGGCCGGTGTTCGACCATCAGCCGGTTTTCGGTGGACAGCGCCGCCTGGCGGAAATACCCGTGCAGCAGTTCGGCATCACGATCGCCGGTGCCGGTGATGTCCAGCGCGCCGAGCACTTCGCCATCGAGCCCATGCAGCGGTACGCTCAGGCAGAACACCGCGGCAAACCGGTCTAGGTAATGTTCGTTGCCGCGCACCAGCGCGGGCGCGTCGTCGGCCAGGCTGCAGGCCGGTGCGGTGGTGCCGATGTCGATCTCGCGCAGTTGCCGGCCCACCTGGATCGGGCGCAACACCGGCACATCGGCCAGACCATGCTCGCGCTGGGCCACGATCATGCCCCCGGCGTTGACGCAGAACAGCGTCCACTGACGGCCACCGAAGGCGGCCCACAGATGGTCGAGATCATCGCGCACGCAGCGCGCCAGCCGGCGGTCGGCCGGGTCGTCCAGGCGTGGCCCGGAGGCGGCCAACGGGGCGTAATGCGGTTCCTGGCGCGGCTGCACGCCGGCCAGCCGCGAGCGCTCCCAGGAGCGCTGCACGGACGGGGCCAGCAACGACTCGGCCAGTGCCCCGCCGTCGGCGAAACGCTGGCGCGCCGCTGCCAATGCCTGTTGCTGCTCCAGCTGCATGCCGCCCATGGGATCCTCCAAACCGGATCTGGAGCGTACACCCGCGAAGCTGACTGACTGCACTGTCGCACGCCACACGGGCTGCGACGGTGTGTTTCAGCGTGCTGCCGGCCAGCGGCCGGCACTACCACAGGGTCAGGAACGGGCTGCGACGGTGCGTTTCAGCGTGCTACCGGCCAGCGGCTGGCACTACCCGATGGTCAGGATCGGCTTGAGCGTGATGCCGCGGGTACTGTCTTCGGCGGCCTGATTGATCTGGTCCAGCGGGTAGAACTTCACCAGTTTGTCGAACGGGAAGCGGCCCTGCTGGTACAGCTGCACCAGCTGCGGGATGAACACCTTGGGCACGCTGTCGCCTTCGACGATGCCGCGGATGCTGCGCCCACCCAGCAGCAGGTTGTTGACGTCGAACTCGGCCTTGGTGCCCAGCTTCGGCGCGCCCACCACGCCGATCACGCCACGCCCGCCCAGCGCCTCGATGCCCTGCGCCAGCACCTCGGGGCGGCCGGTGGATTCCAGTGCGAAGGTGGCCCCGTCCCCGGTGATCTCCCGCACCGCTTCGACCACATCAACGTCACGGCTGTTGATGACATGCGTGGCGCCCAGTTCCTTGGCCAGCTCCAGGCGCGACGGCACCACATCGATGGCAATGATGGTCGTGGCACCGGCCACGCGCGCGGCCATCACCGCGCTCAGGCCCACCGCGCCCGCGCCGAAGCTGGCGAAGCTGCTGCCGGCAGTGACCTTGAGCGAGTTGATCACCGCACCGGCACCGGTCTGGATACCGCAGCCCAACGGACCCAGCAGTTCGATCGGGGCGTCGTCGGGCACCTTGATCGCGTTGTTCTCGCGGCTCAACGCAAACGTGGCGAACGAGGACTGCGCGAAGAAGTGATCGTGCAGCGGGTTGCCGTCCGGGTCCTGGATGGCGGTGGTGCCGTCCAGCGCACCGCCACCGAAGTTCAGGCCGAAGAAGTCCTTGCAGTAGGCGCCATGCCCGCCGCTGCACGGATTGCAGTGGCCGCAGGCGCCGTAGGTGAGCACCACGTGGTCGCCCACCTTGAGGTCTTTCACGCCCGGGCCGAGCGCGTCGACAATGCCGGCACCCTCATGCCCGAGCACCGCCGGCAGCGGCACCGGGTAGTACTGGTCACGCACGATCAGGTCGGTATGGCACAGGCCGGTGGCGATCACGCGCACCAGCACTTCGTCATCCTGCGGGGCGCGGATGCGCGCCGGTTCGATAGTGAAAGGCTGTTCTTTTTCGCGCACCACGGCCACGGTGATGTCGCGCAGTTCTGCTGTAGCGGTCATGCTCGTTTCCTTGTTCAGATCGGATAGGCGGGCGCTTCGCCCTTGACGGTCAGCCACTGCCACTGGGTGAACTCGTCGATGTTGGACGGCCCCCCGATGCTGGTGCCGTTACCGGACGCGCCCACCCCGCCGAACGGGTTGATCACTTCATCGTTCACGGTCTGGTCGTTGATGTGCAGCAGGCCGGTGCGCAGGCGTTCGCCCAGCTTCAGCGCGCGGCCCACGTTGCTGGACACGATCGCCATCGACAGGCCGTACTCGCTGTCATTGGCCAGTTCCACGGCCTCGTCGTCCGTGTCGAACGGGACCACCACCGCGACCGGCGCGAAGATCTCTTCGTGGAAAGCGGGGTTGTCGCGGCCCACGTCACTGAGCACAGTCGGCTCGAAGAACAGGTCCTGGTAGCCGCCGCCGGTGGCCAGCGTGGCACCGGCCGCCTGCGCGTCGGCCACGATCTTTGTCGCATGGTCGCGCTGCTGGGCATTGATCAGCGGGCCGATGGCCACATCGCCAGTGGCCGGGTTGCCGACCTTGAGCGATTTCGCCTTGGCCACCAGCTTTTCCAGGAAGCGCGGATAGAGGCTGCGCTGGACCAGCACGCGGCCGGTGGCCATGCAGATCTGGCCTTGGTGCAGGTACACGCCCCACGCGGTATTGGCGATGGCCAGGTCGATGTCGGCGTCGTCCAGGATGATCAGCGAGTTCTTGCCGCCCAGCTCCAGCGAAACCTTCTTAAGGTGCTTGCCGGCCGCTTCGCCCACCTTGCGCCCGGCCCCGGTGGACCCGGTGAACTGGATCATCGCGATGTTGGGGTCGCTGGTCAGCGCGGCACCGGCCGCACCGTCACCGGGCAGCACGTGCAACAGACCGGCCGGCAACCCGGCCAGTTCGAACAGCCGTGCAATCACGAAGCCACCACACACCGCGGTGCGCGGGTCGGGCTTGAGTACCACCGCGTTGCCCAGGGCCAGCGCCGGAGCGACCGCACGCATGGCCAGGTACAGCGGGAAATTGAAGGGGGCGATCACGCCCACAACGCCCAGCGGGCGGCGGCGTGCCAGGTTGAGGCGGCCGGGTTCGGACGGCAGCACGTCGCCGATGCTGCGCGACGGGAGCGCCGCGGCTTCATGCAGCGCCTTGGTGTTCACCTTGGCCTCGAAGCCGGCCTTGAGCCGGGTGGAGCCGCTCTCGCGGACCAGCCATTCCACGATCTCATCGTTGTACTGCTCGGCCAGCTGCGCGGCCCGGCGCAGCACCTGGGCCCGGGTTTCGTAGGGCGCGGCGGCCCAGTCGCGCTGAGCGGTGGCGGCGGTACTGGCGGCGGCGGCGATGCCGGCCGGGTCGGTCATCGCGATCTGGCCCAGCGCGGTGCCGGTGGCCGGTTCGATCACATCCTGCGCGCTGGCGCCGGTCTGCCACTGGCCGTCGAACAGCTTGCCGGACCACAGCGCGGTGGGGAGAAATTCGGAGGTTGCATGCATCTGTTGGCTCCTTTGGACGAAGCACGGCCGCATGGCCGTCTTCTGCACATGGTTCACCCTGGCATTGGATACCTGCCGCGCCGCACTGCCTATTGGCCGTTGGCGGGAAACACGCAAGCCCCTGCCGGTAAAGGGATTTCAAGCATGCACAGTGTCCAGTTAATGGACAGTGGTGTGCCTGACAACGCCGCCACCACGCGTGCGTGCGGCCATGCGCCGTACAATCGCCTGCCCAGCCCGCGATACCGCCCGCCATGAATGAGCACGCCTTCACCGACGACAGCGCCCCGGACGGCACCGACTTCATCGCCGAAACCCGGACCTGGCTGGAGCAGATCGTGATCGGGCTGAACCTGTGCCCGTTCGCCAAGGCGGTCTACGTGAAAAACCAGGTACGTTTCGTGCTCAGCGACGCGACCACGCCCGAAGCGCTGGTGGAAGAGCTGGCCGAGGAGTTGCTGCGACTGCGCGACACCTCGCCGGAAGAGACCGACACCACGCTGATCGTGCACCCGTACGTGCTGACCGACTTCCTGGACTACAACGATTTCCTCGACAACGCCGACGCGGCGATCGAGGCCCTGGACCTGCAGGGCATCCTGCAGGTGGCCAGCTTCCACCCGCACTACCAGTTCGAGGGCGTGGCGCCGGACGATGTAAGCAACTACACCAACCGCTCGCCCTACCCCACCCTGCACCTGCTGCGCGAAGACAGCGTGGAACGTGCGGTGGCGGCGTTCCCGGACCCGGACGTGATCGTGGAGCGCAACATCGAGACGCTGGACAAGCTGGGCGTGGAAGGCTGGACCCGGCTGCTGGGGCGCAAGGACAACGCACGATGCCACTGACGCCGCCGATCACCGACTGGGCCACGCAGCCGCTGCGCGACCGCGTGGTGATCGTCACCGGCGGCGCGCAGGGCGTGGGCCGCGGCATCGCGCAGGCGGCGCTGGGCGCCGGCGGCAGCGTGGTGATTGCCGACCTGGATACCGATGCCGGCAAGGCCTGCCTGAAAGAATGGGCGCTGCCCGAACGGGCGGCCTTCCAGCGCGCGGACGTGGCCAGCGAGCGCAGTGTGCAGGCGCTGGTGAACGCCGCGCTGAAGCGTTTCGGGCGCATCGACGGGCTGGTCAACAATGCCGGCATTGCCGCGGCGCATGGCACCCCGCTGGCGCAGATGCCATTGGCCGAATGGCAGCGCCGGTTGTCGAGCCTGCACGGGGCCTTCCTGTGCAGCAAGCACGCGCTGCCGGCCCTGCGCGAGCACGGCGGGGCCATACTGAACATCGCCTCCACCCGCGCCGGGCAGTCCGAAGCGGACAGCGAAGCCTATGCGGCGGCCAAGGGAGGGCTGGTGGCCTTCACCCATGCGCTGGCGATCAGCGAAGGCCCGGCCGTGCGGGTGAACTGCATCAGCCCCGGCTGGATCACCACCGACGCCTGGCAGGCCCCGGCGCGGCGACGCACACCGAAGCTGTCGCGCCGCGACCACGCCCAGCACCCGGTGGGCCGCGTGGGCCAGCCGGAGGACATCGGCGCGTTGGCGGTGTTCCTGCTGTCGGACCTGTCCGGCTTCATCACCGGCCAGGACCATGTGGTGGACGGCGGCATGACCCGGAAGATGATCTACGCCGAATGACGGCGGGGGGCGAATCGACCAACGGTCGATTCCTGCCCCGGTAAGTACTGACCGTTGATCGGTACGCGTGCACGACACAGGACCACGACTCCGGTGGTGCCGGCCGCTGGCCGGCTCTGCACCATGCCACCGGCACACGGCGTCATGCATTCCGGGGAGCCGATCAGCAGCCGGCACTACCGGGATCGCGCCAGATGCAGTGCGATGACGACGTCCACCGGGCCGGATCACGCCATGCCGTTATGGCGCAGCAGCGCGTCCACGTTCGGCGCACGGCCGCGGAACGCGGCGAAGTTTTCCGCGGCACTGCGGCTGCCACCACGCGACAGTACTTCGTCGCGGAAGCGCCTGCCGGTGTCAGCCACCTGGTCCGGGGCCTCTTCAAATGCGGCGTAGGCGTCGGCACTGAGCACTTCGGCCCATTTGTAACTGTAGTAACCGGCAGCATACCCACCGGCGAAGATGTGGCTGAACTGATGCGGGAAGCGGTTCCAGGCCGGCGGCCGGTTCACCGCTACTTCGTCGCGCACGCGTTCCAGCAGCTGCAGCACGGTGTCCTGCACCGGGTCGAAGCTGCTGTGCAGCTGCATGTCGAACAACGCGAACTCCAGCTGGCGCACGGTGAACATGCCGCTCTGGAAGTTGCGCGCGGCCAGCATGCGGTCGAACAACGCGCGCGGCAGCGGCTCGCCGCTGTCGACGTGCGCGGTCATCGCCTGCACGCGCGCCCATTCCCAGCAGAAGTTCTCCATGAACTGGCTGGGCAGCTCCACCGCGTCCCATTCCACGCCATTGATGCCGGCCACGCCGAGCTCGCCGATGCGGGTGAGCAGCTGGTGCAGGCCATGGCCCATTTCATGGAACAGGGTGGTCACATCGCTGTGGCTGAAGGTGGCGGGCGCGCCGTCAGCGCCCTTGCCGAAGTTGCACACCAGGTACACCAGCGGCGTCTGCACGCCGTGCGCGGTATCACGCCGGTTGCGGCAGTCATCCATCCACGCGCCGCCGCGCTTGCCCTCGCGCGCGTACAGGTCCAGGTAGAACTGGCCGACCAGCGCGCCCTGGGCATCCACCAAGCGGAAGAAACGCACATCCGGGTGCCACACCGGCGCGCTGTCGGGCTGCACCTGCAGGCCGTACAGGCTTTCGATCACGCCGAACAGGCCGGCCAGCACCTTCGGTTCGGTGAAGTACTGCTTCACCTCCTGCTCGGAATAACTGTAACGGGCCTGCTTGAGCTTCTCGCTGGCAAAGCCAAGGTCCCACGCTTCCAGCGCGGGCAGGCCGAGCTCGTCGCGGGCGAAGGCGTCCAGTTCGGCGCGGTCGCGCTGCGCATGCGGCTTGGCGCGCGCGGCCAGGTCGCGCAGGAAGCCGAGCACCTGGTTGGCGTCCTCGGCCATTTTGGTGGCGATGGAATACGCGGCGTAGTTGGCAAAGCCGAGCAGCGCGGCCAGTTCCGCGCGCAGGGCCAGCACGCGGTCGATGTTGGCGCTGTTGTCCAGTGCGGCATCGCCGAATTCGGACGCACGCAGCGCGTTGGCGCGGTACAGCGTTTCGCGCAGCGGGCGATGCGTGGCGTAGGTCAGCACCGGCAGGTAGCACGGCATCTGCAGGGTCAGCTTCCAGCCGGGCAGACCGTCCTTTTCGGCGGCCGCCCGTGCAGCGGCGACCACGTCTTCGGGCAGGCCATCCAGCTCGGCGCGATCTTCAACGTGCAGCGACCATGCATCGGTGGCGTCCAGCACGTTCTGCGAGAACTTCGCCGACAGCGCCGACAGTTCTTCCTTGATCGCACTGAAGCGCGCCTTGGCGTCGTCGTCCAGCTCGGCACCGCCCAGGCGGAAATCGCGCAGCGCGTTGTCCAGCACCTTGCGCTGGGCCTCATCAAAACCGGCGGCTTCGGGGGCGGCCGCCAGGCGCCGGTACTGCTCGAACAGCGCCAGGTTCTGGCCCAGCGCACTGCCGAAGCGGGTCACCTTGGGCAGGGTGGCGTTGTAGGCCTCGCGCAGCGCCGGCGTGTTGACCACGGCCTGCAGGTGGCCCACCTGGCCCCAGGCGCGCCACAGGCGTTCGGTGGCATCGTCCAGCGGCGCCACGAAGCTGGCCCAGGTGACCGGGCTGACGGTTTCGGCGGCCTTCACCGCGGCCTCGGCGTCGGCCAGCAACGCGTCGATGGCCGGGCCGATGTGCTCGGGCTGGATCGCGTCGAAGCGCGGCAGGCCGGAAAAGTCGAGCAGGGGGTTGGTGGGGGTCACAGGCATCTCCAGACAACGGGGCCGCACAGCGGCATTCGCCCACGATATGGCATCGCCCCCACCCCGGCACAAGCCCTGCGCCGGTACGGCAGGCCGATGTTCACGCGCGGCTGACGGCACCGGACCGAGGCTGGAGGCCCCACCGTGGCGATCCGGAGCGATCATGGATGATGTCACCCACACCCTGCCGGCGTTCGCGCTGATCGGCACGGCCAGCCACGCCGAACTGGACTGGATTGCCGCGCTGGGTCACCCCGAAGAGCAGGTACGCCACCGCACGGCCTTGCAGCAGGTGGTGGGACCGCAGCAGGGCCGGCTGCACGAGGACCAGCTCTGGTACCCCTACGAAGTGATCGAACGCGGGGCCGCGCACTACGCGCCGGGCCACGAACGCGAGTTCGTGCTATGCACGCTGCTGGTCAACCTGGCCGTGCAGGCCGGCCAGCGCCTCGACGTCGACCTGGCCCTGCACTTCGACGACCTGGCGGCCACCTATGAAACGCTGCCACCGGTCCTGCGCGACACCGTCCTGGACGCCTACCAGCGCGTACAGGCGTAGAGCCGACCGTTGGTCGGCTGACGCCCCGCCCGCACAGAGGTAGAGCCGACCGTTGGTCGGCTGACGCCCCGCCCGCACAGAGGTAGAGCCGACCGTTGGTCGGCTGACGTCCCGCGCGCAGAGGTAGAGCCGACCGTTGGTCGGCTGATTTCCGGCGTCACGGCCAGAGCAGCCGACCAACGGTCGGCTCTACCTGGTGAAGGCTGGAGCAGACGGGCCGAGCCCGGCTCTACCTTCAGTACAACCCTTCCAGCGACGCACACGGCAGCACCGGCAAGCCCTGCCCCGCAACCGCCGTGGCAATCAGCGCGTCGGCCTGCTCCACGTCGATGCCTTGGCGCGGGTACCAGTCCGGGTTGTAATAGCTGTGCGCGTAGCGCTCGCCGCTGTCGCACAGGATCGTCACGATCGAGCCGCTGCGGCCCGCCTGGCGCATCATCTCCGCCGCCTGCAGCACGCCGATGAAGTTGGTGCCGGTCGAGCCGCCCACGCGGCGGCCCAGCTGCCGGCTCACGTGCCGCATCGCGGCCAGGCTCAGCGCATCGGGCACCTTCACCATCGCATCGACGCTGGTCGGAATGAAACTGGATTCCACCCGCGGCCGACCGATGCCCTCCACGCGCGAGCCACCACTGCAGGTCAGCTCACGCCACGGCTGCCCGGCCAGGGCCGCGCAGTAGCCGTCGTAGAACACCGACACTTCCGGGTCCGCGCACAGGATGCGGGTGTCGTGCCGGCGGTAGCTGACATAGCGGCCCAGCGTGGCCGCGGTGCCGCCGGTACCCGGGCTACACACGATCCATTCCGGCACCGGGTACGGCTCTTCGGCCATCTGCTTGAAGATGGACTCGGCAATGTTGTTGTTGGCGCGCCAGTCGGTGGCCCGCTCGGCGTAGGTGAACTGGTCCATGAAGTGGCCGCCGGTGTCGCGCGCCAGCTTCTCCGAATCGTAGTTCAGGTCGCAGGCACGCTCGACCAGGTGGCAACGGCCGCCATGGAACTCGATCGCCGCGATCTTTTCCGGTGAGGTGGTGGCCGGCATCACCGCGATGAACGGCAGGCCCAGAAGCCGCGCGAAATACGCCTCGGACACCGCCGTGGAGCCGCTGGAGGCCTCGATCACCGGGCGCCCCTCGCGCAGCCAGCCGTTGGCCAGCGCATACAGGAACAGCGAGCGCGCCAGGCGATGCTTGAGGCTGCCGGTGGGGTGGCTGGACTCGTCCTTGAAATACAGGTCGATGCCGGCATGCCCGGGCAGATCCATCGGGATCAGGTGGGTATCGGCCGAACGGTTGAAATCGGCTTCGATCTTGCGGATGGCGGCAGCCACCCATTCACGCTGCGACATGGCCAGGACTGTGCAAGGAGACGCAGCATTCTACGTCGCCTTGCACTGCCCCCGCTAAAATGGGCGCCATGGTCGTGAACCCACGGCCCCCGCTGCCACAGGATCCCCCCATGAGCGTTGCTTCCCTGCAGTCCCATCCCGGCGTTGCCGCCCAGCCGCCGGCCGAAACCACCGGTTTCGTGTTCAACCACACCATGCTGCGCGTGAAGGACATTGCCGCCTCGCTGGACTTCTACACCCGCGTGCTCGGCTTCCGCCTGATCGACCAGCGCGACTTCGCCGAAGCGCAGTTCAGCCTGTACTTCCTGGCTCTGCTGCCGGCCGGCACGCAGATCCCCGAGGGCGACGACGCGCGCCGGGTGTGGATGGCCGGCATTCCCGGCGTGCTGGAGCTGACCCACAACCACGGCACCGAAACCCAGGACGGCCCGGTCTACCACGACGGCAACAGCGACCCGCGCGGCTTCGGCCACATCTGCGTGTCGGTGCCGGACATCCAGGCCGCCTGCAAGCGTTTCGACGACCTGCAGGTGCCCTACCAGAAGCGCCTGGAAGACGGCCGCATGAAGCACCTGGCCTTCATCAAGGACCCCGACGGCTACTGGGTGGAGATCATCTCCAACACCCCGATCGCCTGAGAGCGCTGCATCCCGTAGGTGCCGACCGTTGGTCGGCACACCGCCGCCGCGTCGGCACCCCACCACGGGATCAGCAACGTGCATGCGGCGGACATGCCGCCGCAGCGCACCGGTGGTATACCTGCGCACCTGCCCAAGCCGAGGAGTGCGCATGGAAACCATGGAACTGTACCGGGGTCGCCTGATCGACCATCTGCAACTGGTGGTCAAGGACCTGGCCGCCAGCCGCCGTTTCTACCAGGCCGTGTTCGACAGCATCGGCATCCCCATCGCCGGTGAAGGCGACACCTATTTCTGGGCCGACGAGCTGTTTATTTCCACCGCCAGCAGCGAAGCCGCCGCCGGCCAGCTCACCGGCCGCCACCACCTGGCCTTCCAGGCCCGCGACCGCGCCACCGTCGAGGCATTCCACCGCGCCGCCTTGGGCGCAGGTGGCAAGGACAACGGCGCCCCCGGCGAACGCCCATACCATCCGGGCTACTACGCCGCGTTCGCGATCGATCCGGACGGCAACAATATCGAAGTGGTCTACCACGGCCCGGCCGACTACAGCGCCGATGCGGTGAAGGTGAGCTTCTCGCAGTAGACGGGCGCGCCCGCAGCTCCGTCCCGGGGCGGGCACGCCATGCGCGCCCGCCCGGTCAGCATCATGCGCGGATCAGCGCGAACACGTGCCCTTGCGGGCCATCTTCAACCCGGCCACCTGGCGGCGACCGTCGGCCTCGGGCACCACGTCCAGCTTGGCACCGCCCACGAACACGCCCATCCGGATCGACTGCTGGATGAAGTAGTTGCGGCCCGATTCGGTCTGCACCGTCAGGTCGTTCGGCGAGAACTCCGACTCGGTCGAGAAGGTGTGCTCACGGTCGCCCGGCACGGTGGTGTAGAAGAACACCTTGTCGGCGCTTTCGCCCAGGCATTCGCCGTCGATCCAGATGTCCTTCTTCAGCGCCTTGCCGACGAAGCTGTTGCGGAACACATACACCCCGGCGGTGCCCGCTTCGGGCGTCGGGAAGGTCTTGGCGGTCTCCACCATGCCCTTGTCGGACATCGGCACGCTTGCACAGCCGGACAACAGGGCAATGGCCGCCGCCATCCCCAACAACGAAACCTTGTTCACGTACTGCCCCCTGATGATTGGATGAGAGGCGACGCGGTTCCGGCGGAAGGCTGCTGGCGATTCAGCCGCGCAACGCCGCACACGAGAGCGTGCTCCCGATGCCGTGCCCGCCCTGGCCAACCTGCGTCCCTGCCGGTGCCGACGGCACCGGGGCAAAGTCTAGCCGGGAATGTGAAGATCGTGAATGGGCGCACGCAGCGCCTGCCGAAGAAGCACCGGAACCACGGTGTGAACGCTTCAGGGAGCACCGCCGCCAGTCTCACTGGATGAGATCGTCCCTGCTTAGGGTGCCCGCATGGACACCCTGCGCAAGCTCGCCATCCTCGCCGATGCCGCCAAATACGATGCCTCCTGCGCCTCCAGCGGCGCGGGAAAGCGGAACTCGGTCAAATCCGGTGGCATCGGCAGCACCGAGGGCGCGGGTATCTGTCACAGCTATACCCCGGATGGGCGGTGCGTATCGTTGCTGAAGATCCTGCTGACCAACTTCTGCATCTACGACTGCGCCTACTGCGTGAACCGGGTTTCAAGCAACGTGCAGCGGGCGCGCTTCAGCGTGGACGAGGTGGTCGCGCTGACCATGGATTTCTACAAGCGCAATTACATCGAGGGCCTGTTCCTTTCCAGCGGCATCATCCGCAACGCCGACTACACGATGGAACGCATGGTGGACGTGGCGCGGATCCTGCGCCAGGAACATCGGTTCGCCGGCTACATCCACCTCAAGACCATTCCCGAAGCCTCGCCGGAACTGCTGGCCGCCGCCGGGCGTTACGCCGATCGCTTGTCGATCAACATCGAACTGCCCACTGAAGACGGACTGGCCAGTTACGCCCCGGAGAAGTCGATGCCCTCCATCCGTGGCGCGATGGGCGAGCTCAGCTGGCGGATCGAAGAGGCCAAGGAGGCGCGCAAGGCGACTGCTACCCTGCCGCTGGCCGATCCGGCCCCGCGCACCAGGAAACCGCGAGCGCCGCGCTTTGCACCGGCCGGACAAAGTACACAGATGATCGTCGGTGCCGACGGCGCGAGCGACCTGCAGATCCTGGGCGCGGCGGACAACCTGTACGGCAATTACCACATGCGCCGTGTGTACTATTCCGCGTTCAGCCCGATCCCCGATGCCAGCAAAGCGCTGCCGCTGCAGGCGCCGCCACTGGCGCGCGAGCACCGGCTGTATCAGGCCGACTGGCTGCTGCGCTTTTACGGCTACGGGGTGGAAGAGATCACCGACACCACCCAGGGCGGCATGCTCGACCTGGACATCGATCCGAAAATGGCGTGGGCGATCCGACACCCCGAGCGTTTTCCGGTGGACGTCAATACGGCGCCGAAGGAATTGCTGTTGCGCATTCCCGGCTTGGGCGTGCGCAACGTCAAGCGCGTGTTGATGGCGCGCCGCCATGGCCGCCTGCGGGTGGCCGACGTGGCCCGGCTGCGCGCGCCGATGAGCAAACTGTTGCCATTCGTACAGCTGGCCGACCACCATCCCCGCAAGCAGCTGGATGATCCTGTCACCCTGCGCGCGCGGTTGGCGCCGCCACCGAAGCAGGGCGCATTGTTTTGACCCGTCCGGCACGCACGGACCTGCAGCGCTGGAGCGCGCGGGTGGACCCGGCGTGGTCGCTGGAGGCATGGCGCGCGGTGGCGCGGGCCGCGTTGCAGCGACAGGTCACGCCGCCCCAACTGGACTGGCTCGATGCCGGCGACGGCTCGCTGCTGGATGCCCCGTCGGTACTGGATGCGCCGCTACCGGTGGCGCCCACGCCCACGCCCACGCCGACGCAGGCAGCGGTACCCCGTGATTTTCTCGAACTGGCCGCCACCTGCCTGTGCCACCGCGAACCGCAGCGGCTGGCGCTGCTGTACCGCATGCTGTGGCGGATCACCCACGGCGAGCGACGCCTGCTGACCAACCCGGCCGACCCCGACGTGGTGCGCGCCATGACTCTGGCGCAGGCAGTGCGCCGCGATGCGCACAAAATGAAGGCGTTCGTGCGCTTCCGCGAAGTACCCGGCGAGCAAGAGGCATTCATTGCCTGGTTCGAGCCAGACCACCAGATCGTGGACCGGGTGGCGCCCTTCTTCGCGCGTCGCTTCGCCGGCATGCGGTGGGCGATCCTGACCCCGACGCGCAGCGCGCGATGGGATGGCAGCACGTTGTCATTCGGCCCCGGCGGCAGCCAGGAGCAGGCACCGCGCGAGGACGCGCGTGAAGAATTGTGGCGCACCTACTACGCCAACATCTTCAACCCGGCCCGGCTCAACACGCGCATGATGCGGCAGGAAATGCCCGCCAGATACTGGAAACACCTGCCTGAAGCAACGCTGCTGCCGATGCTGGTGCGTGACGCTGGCGACCGCGTACAGGAGATGCATGACCGCGACGTGCAGGCACCGCAGCGCCGCATTCCCGACCGCCGGATTACCCCGCGTGCGCCGGCCACCGCCAACGGGGACGACCTGGATACGCTGCGCACGGCGGCCATGGGCTGTCGCCGCTGTCCACTATGGGAACCGGCCACCCAGACGGTGTTCGGTGAAGGACCTCAGAACGCCAAGGTGATGCTGGTGGGCGAGCAGCCCGGCGACAGCGAAGACCTGAGCGGGCACCCATTCGTGGGGCCGGCCGGGCAGCTGTTGAACCGCGCGTTGGCCGAACTGGATATCGACCGCAGCACGCTGTACATGACCAATGCGGTGAAGCACTTCCGGTTTGAGCGGCGCGGCAAACGGCGCATCCACAGCAAGCCGCAGATGACCCACGTCACGGCGTGCAAACCGTGGCTGATGGCCGAAATAGAGAACGTGCGCCCACAGGTGATCGTGTGCCTGGGAGCCACTGCGGCTACTGCCGTGTTCGGTGCGGGCTTCAACCTGATGGAGAAGCGCGGCCGCTGGCACGCGCTGGACGACGGCACCCGCGCATTCGCCACGGTGCACCCGGCGTGGGTACTGCGTCAGGGCGAGGGCGAGGCGCGGGAGGCGGCGTATCGGGGGCTGGTGGAGGATCTGCGGCGGTTGCTGGACGATCGGCGCGAGGGGTGATGCCGGTCGGCGTTGCGCGGCGTGCGCTGCTTCGGAGGCGTCAGGGGGTTGCCGGCCAGCGGCCTGCATTACCGATCAGCAGCTCAGGATGAGGTGACCGGCCAGTGCGCCGCAGCCCACCCACAGGCCGAGCATCAGCAGCAGCCCGGCGAAGGCGGTCACTACGCGCCAGCCCAGCCACGCGCCCTTGCTGCGCGCGAAGACCCACCATGCCAGCAGCGGGCCCGCGATCAGGCCGCCGCCCAGCAGCACCACCGCCAACCAGCCGATCCACTCGGGCTTGTGGCCGGCTTCAGGGGGACATTGGGTGGTGGCATATGCCGCCGGAGTCAGCAGCAGGTTGAACAGTCCAACAGCGATACGACGGGGACGCGTGCCGACGCGGGGTCGGCACCTGTCCGCGATGCCATGGGCTGGCGTCAATGCGCCGCCATGTAGATGTCCTGCAGCACCGCCTTCTCAAGCTCCAGCTCGCTGAGCAGGTTCTTGACGATGTCGCCCAGGCTCAGGATGCCCACCAGCTTGGCGTCTTCGGTCACCATCAGGTGCCGGTGGCGCGAGTAGGTCATCAGCGCCATCGCCTGCTTCAGCGTTGCGTCCGGGGCGATGCCTTCCAGGCCGGCCGACGGCAGGCTGGCGATCACCCGGCGACCGGCCTGCGGGCCATCGTCGGCCAGGCTGCGCACGATGTCCTTCTCGGAAATGATCCGCACCGGGGCATCGTCTTTCATCACCACCAGGGCAGCGATCTTGTGCGCGCTCATCTTGTGCGCGGCGGCACCGATGGTGTCCTCGACATCGATGGTGACGATTGCGTCTTTCTTGGATTGCAGGAGTTCGCGGACGTTCATTCTTGTTTCCTGTTACAGGTTACTGAAGTCGAGAGGTGCGCCTGGTTGCAGCGAGGGGGCGGCGCAATGCGTCTGCCCGGTCCTCGGTCACTCGATTCTACGACTGCGGCTTGGCCCAAGAGTTTGCAAATCTGGGACAGTTCGTCGTCGAAACAGCTGACGACCCCGAGAATGGCACCGCGAGTAAAACCGTCGCTGAATGCCACCGCGGCCCACGACTAAAGTTCCACGCCCCCCTGCCGCCGGTAGAGCCACCCCAGGGGTGGCTGCCTCCGGCCCAAGACAGAAAAGGAGCCGAGCAGGACGCGGTGCATCCGACGAACACGGTTACCGGAGACCCATGAAAAAGTGGGCCTCGCGGCCCCCTTCTCCACATCCAGAACGTGACGCGCGCGTTTACTCTACCGTTACGCTCTTGGCCAGGTTGCGCGGCTTGTCTACGTCGGTGCCGCGCGCCAGTGCGGTGTGGTACGCCAGCAGCTGCACCGGAATGGTGTGCACCACCGGGCTGAGCACGCCGGCGTGACGCGGGGTGCGGATCACATGCACGCCCTCGGACTCGACGAAGTTGCTGTCCTGGTCGGCGAACACGAACAGTTCGCCACCGCGCGCGCGCACTTCCTGCATGTTGGATTTGACCTTCTCCAGCAGGCTGTCGTTCGGCGCGATCACCACCACCGGCATGTCTTCATCCACCAGCGCCAGCGGTCCATGCTTGAGCTCGCCGGCCGGGTAGGCTTCGGCGTGGATGTAGGTGATTTCCTTGAGCTTGAGCGCGCCTTCCAGCGCGATCGGGTAATGCAGGCCGCGGCCCAGGAACAGCGCGCTGCTCTTGCGCGCGAAGCGCTCGGCCCAGGCGGCGATCTGCGGCTCCATGTTCAGCGCGTGCTGCACGCTGCCCGGCAGGAAGCGCAGCTGCTCCAGGTACTCCGCTTCCTGCGCGGCATCCACGCGCCCGTGCAGCTTGCCCAGCACCACGGTGAGCTGGAACAGCGCGGCCAGCTGGGTGGTGAAGGCCTTGGTCGAGGCCACGCCGATCTCGGCGCCGGCGCGGGTGTAGCAGACCAGTTCGCTGGCACGCGGGATCGCGCTTTCCGGCACGTTGCAGATCGACAGCGTATGCAGGTGGCCGAGCGACTTGGCGTACTTCAGCGCTTCCATCGTGTCCAGCGTTTCGCCGGACTGGGAGATGGTCACGATCAGGTGCCTGGGGTTGGCATACGCGGTCCGGTAGCGGTACTCACTGGCGATTTCCACGCTGCACGGCAGGCCGGAAATCGACTCGATCCAGTAACGCGCGGTCAGGCCCGAGTAGTAGCTGGTGCCACAGGCGAGGATCTGCACGCCTTCGATGCCCGACAGCACCGCTTCGGCATTCTTGCCGAACAGCTCGGCCGGGAACCCGCCGGCGTCGATCGCCGCTTCGATGGTGTCGCCCAGCGCGCGCGGCTGCTCGTGGATTTCCTTCTGCATGAAGTGGCGGTATGGGCCCAGCTCCAGCGAGGCCAGCGACACGTCGGACAGGTGCACGCCGCGGTCGATCGGCTGGTTGTTCTCGTCGAACACCTGCACGCCGTCGCGGCGGATGTCGGCGGTGTCGCCCTCTTCCAGGAAGATCACCCTGCGGGTGGACGACACGATCGCCGAGACGTCCGAAGCCACGAAGTTCTCGCCGTCGCCCAGGCCCACCAGCAGCGGGCAGCCCATGCGCGCGCAGACGAAGTGGTCCGGCTCGGCGCGGCTCATCACCGCCAGTGCATAGGCACCGGTCAGCTCCTTGACGGTGCGCTGCAGCGCGGTCAGCAGGCTGTCACCGCCCTTGAGGTGGTGGTGCATCAGGTGCGCGATGACCTCGGTGTCGGTCTGCGACTCGAATACGTAGCCCAGCGCGCGCAGCTTCTCGCGCTGTTCTTCGTGGTTTTCGATGATGCCGTTGTGGACCAGCGCCACGCCGTGGCTGATGTGCGGATGGGCGTTGGCTTCGGTCACCCCGCCGTGGGTGGCCCAGCGGGTGTGGCCGATGCCCAGCAGCGCATCGAAGCCTTCCGCGGCCGCGGCCTTCTCCATCTCGGCGACGCGGCCGGTCCGGCGCACCCGGCGCACGTCGGCCTGCGCAGCGGAGCGGTCGATGACGGCGATGCCGGAGGAGTCGTAGCCGCGATACTCCAGCCGCTTCAGTCCTTCGATGAGTACCGGTACCACGTCGCGATTGGCGATCGCTCCCACAATGCCGCACATAGTTTCTGATCCCTGCCGTTGATCCCCGCATTCTAGCGTGGCGGTCGGGGACGCTAGGCGCCTGTCCGCTTAACGAAAGTGTCCGGGGCACTGTCCGCGGACGCCCGGACACTCCGGCGGCGCATGCAACCCATTGATTTAAATAGCCGAAAAGTTGGCACGCGGTGTGCTTTGTATCGGGCAACCCAACCGCGAACGAGCCCGATGATCCGCGACACTTCCGCCCAGGACCAGACCCTCTCCGTTGCCGGCACCTCTGCCCCGTGGAAGCGCTGGCTGTGGCCGGGGCTGGCCGCGCTGATGGTGCTGCTGGCCATCGGCTTTGCCGCCCGCGCCTGGCTCGGCGCCAGCCGTTCCTTCGACAGTGCCCGGGTGCGCGTGGCCGAAGTCACGCGCGGTGACCTGGTCCGGGACATCGCCGCCGACGGCCGGGTGATCGCGGCCAACAGCCCGATCCTGTACGCCATCTCGGCCGGCACCGTGGACCTGAAGGTGGTCGCCGGCGACGTGGTCAAGAAGGGTCAGGAACTGGCCGTGATCGACAGCCCCGAGCTGCGCAGCAAGCTGGCCCAGGAACAGTCCACCCTGGCCGGCCTGGAAGCCGAAGCCAGTCGCGCCACCCTGGATGCCACCCTGGCGCGCGCCAAGGCGCGCAAGGAAACCGACCAGGCCAGCATCGAGCGCCAGGCCGCCGAACGCGACCTGCAGCGCTACCAGCGCGGCTTCGACGGCGGCGCGGTGCCGCAGATCGACCTGGCCAAGGCCAACGACAGCCTGAAGAAGGCCGACATCCAGCTGGCCAATGCCCAGACCGACGCACGCCTGCAGGGCCAGGGCGCCGACCTGGACGCACGCAACAAGCATCTGCTGGCCCAGCGCCAGAAGGCGGTGGTGGCCGAAGTGCAGCGCCAGGTGGACGCGCTCACCCTGCGCGCGCCGTTCGACGGCCAGGTGGGCCAGGTGCAGGCCACCCAGCACACCAACGTGATCGCCAACGCGCCGATCCTGGGCGTGGTCGACCTGTCGCGCTTCGAGATCGAAATCAAGGTGCCGGAGAGCTTTGCCCGTGACCTGGCGATCGGCATTCCGGCGCAGCTGACCAGCGGCAACGGCCAGCCATTCCCCGGTGAGATCAGCGCGGTGTCCCCGGAGGTGGTGGCCGGTGAAGTGAATGCCCGTATCCGCTTCTCCGACAAGCAACCGCAGGGCCTGCGCCAGAGCCAGCGGATGCAGGCGCGGGTGGTGCTGGATACGCGCCGCAACGTGCTCAAGATCGAGCGCGGCCCCTTCGTCGAACAGGGCAACGGCCAGGCCTACGTGATGAGCGGCAGCACGGCCGTGCGTCGTCCGGTGAAGCTGGGCGTGAGCAGCCTGGGCGAAGTGGAAATCCTCTCTGGCCTGCAGCCCGGCGACCGCGTCGTGGTGTCTGGCAGCGACCTGTTCGGCGATGCCGAGCAGGTGTCCATCAACTGATCCCTCTCCATCCTTCTGAACGAACTGCAAAGGAAAACAGTCATGCTCGAGATGCGCTCGGTCGCCAAAGTGTTCCGTACCGAACAGGTGGAAACCCATGCCCTGCGGTCGCTCGACCTGCACGTGCGGGAGGGGGAATTCGTCGCCGTCACCGGGCCGTCAGGGTCGGGCAAGACGACGTTCCTCAACATCGCCGGCCTGCTGGAAACCTTCACCAGCGGCACCTACCTGCTCGATGGGCAGGACGTGAGCACGCTCGGCGATGACGCGCGCAGCCGCCTGCGCAACCAGAAGATCGGCTTCATCTTCCAGGGCTTCAACCTGATCTCCGACCTCAACCTGTTCGACAATGTCGACGTGCCGTTGCGCTACCGCGGCATGCCGGCCGCCGAGCGCAAGCAGCGCATCGAAAAGGCGCTCGGGCAGGTTGGCCTGGGCTCGCGCATGAAGCACTACCCGGCCGAACTGTCCGGCGGCCAGCAGCAGCGTGCCGCAATCGCGCGCGCCCTGGCCGGCAGCCCGCGCCTGTTGCTGGCCGATGAACCGACCGGCAACCTGGACAGCCAGATGGCACGCGGCGTGATGGAGCTGCTGGAGGAAATCAACGCCGCCGGCACCACCATCGTCATGGTCACCCATGACCCGGAACTGGCCGCGCGCGCACAACGCAACGTGCACATCGTCGACGGCCAGGCCACCGACCTGGTGCGCGAACCGGTGTTGGCCACCCCGCGCCCCGCCATCGTCACCGTCAACGACTGAGGCCTGCCATGTTCGCCTACTACTTCCGACTGGCCCTGCGCAGCTTCCGGCGCAACAAGGTGCTGACCGCGCTGATGGTGATCGCCATCGCGCTGGGCATCGGTGCGTCGATGACCACCCTCACCGTGTTCCATGTGCTGTCTGGCGACCCGATCCCGCAGAAGAGCGATCGCCTGTTCGCCGTGCAGGTCGATCCGCGACCGATGCTGGGCTACCAGGCCGGCGAAGAGCCGGAAGACCAGATGACCCGCTTCGATGCCGAGGCCCTGCTGCGCGAAAAGCACGCACAGCGCCAGGCAGTGATGACCGGCGGCGGCGTCACCGTCGAGTCGGACAAGGCCTCGTTGCGGCCCTTCGACACCGATGCACGCTACACCTCCACCGACTTCTTCCCGATGTTCGACACCCCGTTCCTGTACGGCCGCGCCTGGCCGACCAGCGATGACGAGGGACGTGCGCGGGTGGTGGTGATTTCGCGCACGCTCAACCAGAAACTGTTCGACGGTGCCGACAGCGTCGGCAAGCCGCTGCGCATGGACGGCCACGTGTTCACCGTCGTCGGCGTCCTCGATGAGTGGAGCCCCAACCCGCACTTCTACGACCTGGAAACCGGTCGCTACGGGGGCAGCGAAGACGTCTACCTGCCGTTCGCCACGGCCATGGACCGCAAGCTGGGCCGCAACGGCAACATGAACTGCTGGGGCAACAGCAACGGCGACGAGATCGGCGTCAATGCGCCCTGTGCCTGGCTGCAGTACTGGGTGGAACTGCCCTCGCCCGCCGACGCGGCCACCTACCGCGCCTACCTGGAGAACTACTCGGCCCAGCAGAAGGCGACCGGTCGTTTCCAGCGCCCGGCCAACGTGCGGCTGCGCAATGTCATGGAGTGGCTGGACTACAAGCAGGTGGTGCCCAGCGACGTGCGCCTGCAGCTGTGGCTGGCGATGGGCTTCCTGCTGGTCTGCCTGATCAACACCGTGGGCCTGCTGCTGGCCAAGTTCCTGCGTCGCAGTGGCGAGATCGGCGTGCGCCGTGCACTGGGTGCCAGCCGCGGGCAGATCTTCCTGCAGTCGCTGGTTGAAGCCGGCACCGTCGGCCTGGCCGGTGGCGTGCTGGGACTTGGCCTGGCGCTGGTCGGCCTGTATGCGGTCCGCCAGCAGCCGGTGGAGTACGCCAAGCTGGCCACGCTGGACGGGCAGATGCTGTTGCTCACCTTTGGCCTGACCCTGGTGGCCAGCCTGCTGGCCGGCTTCCTGCCCGCGCTGCGCGCGATGCAGGTTGCGCCCGCCATCCAACTCAAATCGCAGTAAGGCACCGGAGCACATCATGGATATCCGTCCCATCCTGTCCACCCTGCGCCGGCACAAGACGGCCGCAGCGTTGATCGTGCTGGAGATCGCGCTCACCTGCGCCATCGTCTGCAACGCGCTGTTCCTGATCGGGCAGCGCATCGACACCATCAGCCAGCCCAGCGGCATCGCCGAGAACGAACTGGTGGAAGTGCGTCTGGGCGGCATCGGCAAGCAGGTCAACGTTGAAGCCCGCACCCGCGAAGACCTGGCTGCGCTGCGCGGGCTTCCGGGGGTGAAGAGCGCGGTGGCGCTCAACCAGCTGCCGTTCCGCCGCAACTCCTGGAACACCAGCCTGTCGCGCGTTCCCGACCAGGAACGCCCGACGTTGAACGCAGCCCAGTACTTCGCCCGCGAGGGCACGCTGGACACGCTGGGCGTCGAACTGATCGCCGGCAGCGACTTCCAGCCCGGTGAGTATCGCGAGTACGACGAGGTCGCCAGCGACCCCGAATCTGAAACCAAGGGCAGCTCGGTGATCCTGACCAAGTCCGCCGCCGACAAGCTCTTTCCCGACGGCGATGCGCTGGGCAAGACGGTGTACAGCGGCCGCATGCCGCTGCGCGTGACCGGCGTGGTCAAGGTGCTGGGCCGCCCCAACCGGTCCGAGGGCAATACGCAGCACTCGATGCTGCTGCCGGTCCGCATGTCCTACGACATGGGCTTCTACCTGATCCGGGTCACCGACCCGTCGCGCCGCGATGAAGTGCTCAAGGCCGCCGTGGCCGCACTGGAACGGGTGGATTCCAGCCGTCTGGTGCGGGCCAAGGTCACCTACGAGGAGACCCGCAACAAGTACTTCGCCAATGACCGCGCGATGGTCGGCCTGCTGATCACCGTGTGCGTGGCCCTGCTAGTGGTCACCGCGCTGGGCATTGTCGGCCTGGCCAGCTTCTGGGTGCAGCAGCGCACCAAGCAGATCGGCATCCGCCGTGCACTGGGCGCCACGCGCGGGCAGATCCTGCGCTACTTCCAGACCGAGAACTTCCTGCTGGCCACGGTGGGCATCGTGTTGGGCATGTTGATGGCCTACACCATCAACCTGTGGCTGATGAACACCTACGAGCTGCCGCGCATGCCCATCAGCTACCTGCCGATCGGCGCGGTGCTGTTGTGGCTGCTGGGCCAGATCGCGGTGTTCGGCCCGGCCCGTCGCGCCGCCGCCGTGGCGCCGGCCATCGCCACCCGGAGTGCCTGACACATGCGCCTGCATACCACTCCCCTGGCACTGTGCCTGCTGCTGGCCAGCGCCCCGGCGCTGTCGGCCACCCACCGCGAGTCGGCGCGCCTGGACTGGCGCGAAGACGGCCATCACCTGGCTCTGGATGCCGAACAAGGCGTTGTCCGCGTGCGCAACGCCACGCCCACCGGGCACTTCGGCGTGCGTGCCGGCGACCGCGTGCTGCGGGTGGGCACGCAGCCGGTGCGCAGCGTGGATGATTTGACCACCGCCCTGGGCCGCAGCGGCCCGGGCACGGTGCCGGTCACCGTGCAGCGCGACGGCCGCGAGCAGACTGTGCAGGTAGGCACTGCCGCGTGGCGCGGGGTGCTGCCCCCGCCGCCGCCGCCACCGCAGCGGTAGCCGGGACGGCGCCGGCGGCCCTGCCCGCCGGCGCCGTGCTCCGGTACTCTCTGTCCTTCTCCCGGTGCCCTGTCGACGCATGCCTTCGATCTTGATCATTGATGACAACGCCAGCGTCGGCACCGCACTGGAAGTGCTGTTCTCGCTGCACGATATCGACACGCTGCACGCGCTATCGCCCGAAGCCGGCCTGGCGCTGCTGGCGCAACAGCCGGTGGACCTGGTGATCCAGGACATGAACTTCACCGAAGACACCACCTCCGGCGAGGAAGGCGAAGCGCTGTTCCAGCAGATCCGCGCCCGCCACCCCGACCTGCCGGTGATCCTGCTGACCGCCTGGACCCACCTCAGCAGCGCGGTGGACCTGGTGCGTGCCGGCGCGGCCGACTACCTGGCCAAACCGTGGGACGACCGCAAGTTGCTGGTCACGGTGAACAACCTGCTGGAGCTGTCCGAAACGCGCCGCGAACTGGACCGCCGGCGCGACCGCGAGCAGCGCGACCGCACGGCGCTGGAAGCACGCTATGACCTGCGCGGCGCGGTGGTCGCCGATCCGGCCAGCGAGCGGGTGGTGAACCTGGCCTGCCAGGTGGCACGCTCGGCGTTGCCGGTGCTGATCACCGGTCCCAACGGCGCCGGCAAGGAAAAGATCGCCGAGATCATCCAGGCCAATTCGCTGGTGGCCAACGGCCCGTTCGTGGCACTCAACTGCGGCGCCATTCCCGCCGAGCTGATCGAAGCCGAACTGTTCGGCAGCGAGGCCGGTGCCTACACCGGCGCCAACAAGGCCCGCGAAGGCAAATTCGAAGCCGCCGATGGCGGCACGTTGTTCCTCGACGAGATCGGCAACCTGTCACTGGGCGGGCAGATGAAACTGCTGCGCGTGCTGGAAACCGGGCGGTTCGAACGCCTGGGCTCCAACCGCGAACGCCAGGTCAAGGTGCGCGTGGTCAGTGCCACCAATGCCGACCTGCCCGCGATGATCCGCGACGGGAGCTTCCGAGAAGACCTGTACTACCGGCTCAATACCGTTGAACTGGCGCTGCCACCGCTGGCCGAGCGCCCGGGCGACATCCTGCCGCTGGCCGAACGGTTCCTCAGTGGCGACAAGGCGCTCTCCAGTGCGGCCGCCACGGCGCTGCAGCGCCACCCGTGGCCGGGCAACGTGCGCGAGCTGCGCAACGTCATCCAGCGCGCCGAACTGCTGGCCCAGGGCACCCGCATCGACGTGGCCGACCTCAACCTGCCGCGCGCGCCGGTCGCGGCGCGGCCCACCGCACCGAGTGCCGATCCGGATCGCAGCCGGATCGAAGCGGCGCTGGCGCACAACCGCGGCATCATCGCCCAGGCGGCCGCCGAGCTGGGCCTGAGCCGCCAGGCGCTTTACCGGCGCATGGATCGCCACGGCATCCCGCGCGAATGACACGCCGCTCCTTCACCTTCCGGCTGTTCCTGCGCCTGCTGCCGGTGCTGGCGCTGGCCGCTGCCTTTCCCTGGTACCTGGCGTTCTGGCTGGACCATGGCTGGGCGGTCAGCGTGGTGTCGATCATCGTGCTGCTGTCGGTGATGTGGTTCAGCCTGCGCCGCGCCACCGCGCCGGTGCGGTCGCTGCTGCGCGCGTTGTCGGGCACCACCAGCAGCTACCGCGACGGCGAATACAATTTCTCGGTGTACTGGCCGGGCAACGACGAGCTGGGCGACCTGGTACAGGCGCATCGCGAACTCGGCGACGTGCTGCGCGAACAGCGCCAGGGGCTGGTGCAGCGGGAACTGCTGCTGGACACCATGGTGCAGAACACGCCGGTGTCGATGCTGCTGCTGGCCAACGGCGGTGACGGCATCCAGCGCGTGGTGTTCTCCAACCTGGCCGCACGCAAGCTGCTGCACAACGGCTGGAAGCTGGAAGGCCAGCGCATGCAGGACGTACTGGAAACCATGCCGGTGGAGCTGCGCGATGCCATCGTGCGCGGCGGCGACAGCCTGTTCGCGGTGCGCGAGGGCGACAGCGACGATGAAGAAGACGAGCAGGTGTATCACCTGTCGCGGCGCAACTTCCACCTCAACGGCCGCCCGCACGACCTGCTGCTGATCCGCCTGCTCACCGCCGAGCTGCGCCGCCAGGAAGTGCAGACCTGGAAGAAGGTGATCCGGGTGATCAGCCACGAGCTCAACAACTCGCTGGCGCCGATCGCTTCGCTGGCCCATTCCGGCGGCGAACTGGTACGGCGGGGCAAGACCGAGCGGCTGGAAGAGGTGTTCGCCACCATCGAGGAGCGTGCGCGCCACCTGGAGGGCTTCATCCGCGGCTATGCGCGTTTTGCCAAGCTGCCGCAGCCGCAGTTGCAGAACGTGCAGTGGATCCAGTTCCTGACCAGCCTGCAGCACCAGATTCCGTTCGGCATGCAGGGCATCGGCGACGACCTGCACAGCCGGGTGGATATTGCCCAGCTCGGCCAGGCGCTGCTGAACCTGCTCAAGAACGCGCATGAAGCCGGCGGCGATGCCGAGCCACCCAATGACGATGTCGAGGTACGCCTGACCCGCCTGCCGCAGTGGCTGCGCCTGGAGGTGCTTGACCGCGGCAAGGGCATGAATGAAGCCGTGCTGCAGAACGCGTTGATGCCGTTCTATTCGACCAAGCGCAACGGCACCGGGTTGGGGCTGGCGCTTACCCGGGAAATCGTGGAAGCGCACGGCGGCCGGATTTCGCTGCAGAACCGCCGCGAAGGCGGGTTGTGCGTGGCGATTTTTTTGCCCGTTTGATCGGGTTGCCGGGCAGAGCCCGGCGCTACGGCACGCTTAGCGCTTGGTGGGGCGCTTCCAGCTGTCGATGGTTTCCTGGCGTGCGCGGGCCAGGGTCAGTTTGCCGTCGGGGGCGGTGCGGGTGATGACCGAGCCGGCGGCGATGGTGGCGCCTGCGCCGATCACCACCGGGGCCACCAGCGCGCTGTTGGAGCCGATGAAGGCGTTGTCGCCGATGGTGGTCTGCGATTTGTTCACCCCGTCGTAGTTGCAGGTGATGGTGCCCGCACCGATGTTGACCTTGGCCCCGATCACCGCATCGCCCAAGTAGGTGAGGTGGTTGGCCTTGCTGCCCGGCCCCAGCGTGACCTTCTTGGTTTCCACGAAGTTGCCGACGTGGCTGCCGGCCGCCAGCACCGTGCCCGGGCGCAGGCGTGCGAACGGTCCGATGTCCGCCGCGCCTTCGCTGACCACGCCGTCCAGGTCACAGTGCGCCTTGACCACGGTGCCGGCGGCCAGCGACACATCCTTGAGCCGGGTGAACGGCCCGATGCTCACGCCGTCGCCGAGTTCAACCCGGCCTTCCAGGATCACGTTGACGTCGATCTGCACATCGCGCCCCACGCTGACCATGCCGCGGATGTCCAGGCGCGCCGGGTCCAGCACCCGCGCGCCCTGCGTGCACAGCGCCCGCACCGCGCGCAGCTGCCACGCGCGTTCCAGCTGTGCAAGCTGCCACGGGTCGTTGGCACCTTCGGCTTCCTGCGCGTCCTCGACGAACGCCATGTCGGCCGGGGTGTAATCATGCGCGGCAGCGGCGAACACGTCGGTCAGGTAGTACTCGCCCTGCGCATTGGCATTGGACAACTGCGACAGCCAGGTGCGCAACGCCGTGGACTCGGCGGTGATGATGCCGGTGTTGATGGTGCGGATGGACAGCTGCTCGTCGCTGGCGTCCTTCTGCTCCACGATCGCCGCGACCCGACCCTCGGCATTGCGCACGATGCGACCGTAGCCGGTGGGGTTGGCCACTTCGGCCACCAGCACCGCCAGCCGGCCCGGCTGGGCCAGCAGGTGGCGCAGCGTGTCGGTGCGGATCATCGGCACGTCGCCATACAGCACCAGCACCGTGGCCGCGTCAGGCACGTTGGGCATGGCCTGCTGCACCGCGTGACCGGTGCCCAGCTGTTCGCGCTGTCCAGCCCAGACCAGGTCGGTCTGGCTGGCGAATGCCGCGCGCACCGCATCGCCACCGTGGCCGTACACCACATGGATGGCCGCGGGCTGCAGCTCGCGGGCGGCATCGATCACATGCGCCAGCATCGGGCGGCCGGCAATCGGCTGCAGCACCTTGGGCAGGTCGGATTTCATGCGCTTGCCAGCGCCGGCGGCGAGGATGATGACGTGCAGGGCTTGGGTCATGGGGCAACGTGTGTGGGCGGTAGTGGCTGCGATTCTAGAACGCAGACAGTTAACATGCTGCTTTTCCGCACCGGTATTACCGTCCTGTGAGCCTGATCCGCCAAGGCAGCCGCTTCCTCCTCATCGGCCTGGTGCAGCTGGTGGTGGACTGGGCGGTGTTCGTCGGTGCCACGGCACTGGGCGTGCCGACCGTGCCGGCCAACGTGCTGGGCCGGGTGTGCGGGATGCTGCTGGGGTTCTGGCTCAACGGGCGCTACACCTTTGCCGCCGAAGGCCACCACCGCCTCGGCTGGGCGCGTTTCGCGCGGTTCCTGGCGCTGTGGCTGCTGTTGACCGCCATCAGCACGCTGCTGGTGAGCACGGCAGCACAGCAGCTTGGCCTGGCCTATGCCTGGCTGGCCAAGCCGGTCGTCGAAGGCGGTCTGGCCGCCGTGTCGTTCCTGCTGATGCGGCGCTTCGTCTATCGCTGAGCGGCCGTCGCACAAACCGGGCACCGGTGCGGTGCCCGGCCGGGATTACCTTATTCGCACTTCAGCGCGCTGACCACTTGGGCGAACTGGTCGTTGGCCTGCTTGCAGCCGGTCTCCAGCGCGGTCTTGTCCTGCATGGTGGCCCACTGGGCCTTGGCCTGGTCCAAGCCCTGCTGGAAGGCAGCGGCCGTTTGCGGGTTGGACTTGTCGAAGCAGGCCTTGGCGCGGGTCAGGTAAACCTCACAGGCCTGCGGCAGGCCCGCGCCGATGCCGGCATCCGCAACCGGGGCAGCAATGGTCGGCGCAGCCGCCGCCGGGGTCGGGGTGGCCGGCGCGGCAGCGTCGTCCTTCTTGCCACACGCCACCAGGCCGGTGAGGGCCACCGCGAGAATCAATGCGTTCTTGAACATGGTCATTCCTTGATTGAACGGTCAGGGGTTTCGAATGCCTGCATGACAGTCTCCGGCCGCGCACATCCGGGTGCATGTCGGGCAGGTGCACTTCTAGCATCAATGCCCGGCGGCGTCATTCTGCGCCGCACCGGCTACGCCTCCGGCTGGCACCCCGTCGTGCGGGCAGAAGCCCAGCGTGGCCCGCACCAGGGCAATGCGCGTAGCGTCATCCAGCGGCGCGCCCGGAGTGCCCTGCCGGGCGATGGCCCGCGCCAGCTGGCGCGAGCAGTCGGGGGCGGCCCGCACATCGTCCAATTGCGCCCACTGCGAGAGCAGGCGCTCATCGAGGGTATCGATGCGTTCGCGGATGGCGTCCAGCGACGGCGGCGGCGAGGGCGTCCTGCCCAGCAGGAAATGCTGGATATCGACGTGCTGCAGCAACTTGTTGGCCTCGATCAGCTGGCGGTAAGCGGCCTCCACCGCGTCCGGGTCCAGCCCCAGCTGCACGGCGCGCTCGCGCTTTCCGGCGAGCACGGCGGCCTCGCGCTGCGGGTCTTCGATCGGGCGTCCGGCCACAAACTTGTAGGCCGCCACGTCGTGGGCGATCGCGTTGCGCGCCGCCACCCGTTGTACCCAGACGCCCAGACTGTCCAATGGCGCGAGCGCGGATACGCGGGCAGACAGCAGCAGGCTGCACAGGACGGCAATGAGCAGGGAGGTGCGGGCAGGATGCATCATCAGGACTCGGGCAAAGGATGCCGCCGATTCTGCCCGGCCTGCCGGCGCGCCGTTGCCGGGTTGATCACAGTCCGGGCCATCGGGTCGCCCGGTGGCCCAGATACGACAACGCCGGCACAAGGCCGGCGCGGTCGAACATCAGCAGGCGAGCTGCTTAGTGCTTGAGCGTCTTGCGCAGGCGCTCCAGCGCCTGCAGCTGGACCACCGCTTCGGCCAGCTTCTGCTGGGCTTCGGCGACGTCCATGGCTTCGCCACGGTTGGCCAGCACGCGTTCGGCCTCTTCCTTGGCCTTGCGCACCGACGCTTCGTCGATGTCCTGGGCACGGATCGCGGTGTCGGCCAGCACGGTCACCACCTGCGGCTGCACCTCGAGGATGCCGCCGGAAATGGCGAAGTCGAGCTGCTCGCCGTTCGGCGTGGTCACTACCACCTTGCCCGGCTTCAGGCGGGTGATCAGCGGGGCATGCTTGGGCGCGATGCCCAGCTCGCCCAGCTCGCCGGTGGCCACGACCAGGGTCGCTTCACCACGGAAGATTTCCTGCTCGGCGCTGACGATGTCGCAACGGATGGTGCTCATGTAACTCTCTTCGCTAGGGGGCGGGTGTGACCCACCGCAGGGATTCCGCAGCGGTGGGCAGATGCCCACCCCGTGTCACGGTCGGGACGGGCGTGTGCCCGTCCCCGCCGCATCAGGCCTTCTCGGCCATCTTCTTGGCCTTCTCGACCGCTTCTTCGATGCTGCCGACCATGTAGAACGCCTGCTCCGGCAGGTGGTCGTACTCGCCATCGACGATGGCCTTGAAGCCACGGATGGTGTCCTTCAGGGTCACGTACTTGCCCGGCGAACCGGTGAACACTTCGGCCACGTGGAACGGCTGGCTGAAGAAGCGCTCGATCTTGCGGGCGCGGGTCACGGCCTGCTT
>Ga0233366_1000108_pt1 | contig 37008 bp, 38 predicted proteins | sample ElkDunMinimDraft_23_FD_191536 | JGI IMG/M metagenome (GOLD analysis project Ga0233366, IMG submission 191536) | Fecal eukaryotic communites from dung pellets of Tule Elk in California, USA - Elk Dung C4 | ecosystem: Host-associated > Mammals > Digestive system > Large intestine > Fecal | place...
GAATATCTAAATATCCTCTAGATGTAGGTGTTGGTTTTTTCATTTTATTGTTATGTTTCACTCTTCCTTCATTACTAACTTGATATAAACCCTCATAACCTTTAATATCTTTCCATATTTCCATAATATTCATGTTTAAAATGATATGTTTATTATAGCATTAAATTATTAAGATTTCTGCAAATATATAAAAATAAATATTAAAAACCAAATAATTTCGTATGATTATAAATAAAGAACTTCTTAAAAAATTTGGAATTTTTCCAAAAAATTACGACCTTACAGAAGTAATGAATTATGTGGATATAGCGGAGAAAATCTGGATTATCAAAACCATAGGATATGCGCAATATGATGAGCTTCAACAGCAAGTGAAAGACAATGACTTAACACCAGAGAATGCAACACTGCTTGTTGAAGCAATCTACCCATACTTGACTATGGCTGTAGCATATGAAAGCTGTCCAATTTTATGGGCGCACTTGAGTGAAATAGGATGGACGAAGGGGCATAGCGATAATGCGGAATCTTTGAGCTTGAAAGAACTAACATTAGTCCAAGACCACATACGCAGACAACTTGAAGCAAGAAAAGATTTTGCAATACAGTGGATAAAAGACCATATCGAATATTATCCGTTAATCGCACAATGTATAAGTTGTGAATGTTCATGCTGCCAAGACAATGCAAAGCTTAACAAGCCCAATCCAAACTATGAGATTTATGGCACTCCAAGACAGTGTACAGACCTAAAGTAATATCTCTCTTTATAAATAAAGAGATATTAAATCAAAAATAAAGCCCTACAGACGTTTAAAATCTGTGGGGCTTCATAATTGTCCACTTTAAGTATGAAATGCGCTCTACGGGCTTTAAAATGCGAAATATGGCTATTTTAACAATATCTCTTTGATGTCATCAGTTGTCATGGTCATTACATCATCATCCATTTCTAGGAAATGATAATGAAGTTCAGTTGCAAACATGCCGAATTCTAGATTATCACTTGCAGCATTCTGGACAATTGGAGCAAGACCATACAATAAGTTCTCAAAACTTGTGAATGTTCCCATCAATGGCTTATCTGCCAGTATGTTGACAGTGTAGCCATCCTCACCCTTTGGCGATATATAAATCAAATCGCCATTGCTAAATGTGTATTCAAAATTTTCTTCCATATTATAAATGTTTTAAAGGGTTTGACGGTGCAAAGGTAAACAAAAGTTTTGAAAGTACCAAATAAATAACCCCAAGCATTATCTTCACAGACATCTTGGGGTTTAATATGACATGAAATAAAAAAACTGTCTTTTGTTTATTTATCCATCACAACAGTTAGCCAACCGCTGCCATCTTCATCCTCTTCTATAACGAATGAGTCTGCATCGCCACTTACCATAAAAATGCCGCCTAGTTGGTCACAAACATCAACAAACTCATCTTCATTCTCTTTAAGCCATGATAGTTCTTCAGCAGTCAGTGATAAATCCTTTTGATACCTTTGAATTTCTTTTGGAGCTTTCTTGAACTTTCTCTCAAGCCTCTCCTTAATAGTTAATCTTTTTCCCATATATATTATTTAATTAAACTCATGTTTTTCATCTGAACAATGCAAAGATATATCCTTTATTTTAGAATTCCAAATGCCAGTTGAGACCAGTTAAAATATTATATCTTTTTAACACTTCATTGATATTTGATTGCATATTTGCAAATAAAAATGACCTACAACAGCATCTGTAACTGTCATAGGTCATGTCTCCTTTCGGAGCATATATTTAGAAAACATCACTGAATAGCCTCATCCATATACTCGTTTCTCAAATTGTTTCCTTTGAACCCTTTCAACTGTATTGGGTCTCTCAAATCCGAATCCCATTCATAGAAATCTGACCATTTTTTTACTGGTTTACCGTTTTCTGTTCCCCAATATTGAAATCTTTTAAGCATATCTCCAAATAAATCCCCCACTTTGTTTTATATTACACCATTTTTTTTCACCATTGACCGTTATAAACCTTCCACCTTTGCAGCATCTAACAATATCGCCATTTGACATGTTGTTTTCCTTTGACGCATCTTCAATAGAATTATATCTTTTGATGAAGTCACCATTTAATGAATATTGATTTATTGAAATACTACCTATACCTTTGCGATTTTCAGAAATTTTTTTTCTTGTTTCATCTGATACAATTTTTCCTTTATTACCTCTAGAAGAGGCTTTCCTATGTTTTTCACTTTGCCTTTCTATTACTATTCGTTTGTAAGTAATTGGATTATTTACATTTTCTTTTACTGTACACCAGCGAAGGTTTTCAACTCTATTGTCCGTTCTCACAGTATTTATATGGTCAACATGTGGTTTGTTGTCTGGGTTAGGAATAAATGCTTCTGCCACTAAACGGTGAATTCTATGTCCTTTTTGACCGTTTTCGTCATGTAAAGTTACAGTTGGATAACCATATGCATTTAAATATCCACCAAGTATTTTTTCTTTTATAAGTTTTAAACACTGGTTTCTACCATTTCCACCTACATATCTTTCAAGGCTTTTTACCCTTCCTTCATTGGATACTTGATATATACCCTCATATCCTTTAATGTCTCTCCATTCTTCCATAGGCTAAAAAGGGAGGTCATCACAGTAGTTATCATCAGTTGCATTGGCATAAATCACTTGGCAACCTTTCTTTTTTTCTTCCTTTCTTCTCTGGAGTTCCCTAATCATTTTCTCCAATTGGTCATCACTCAGATTTGAAAAACTATCTTCTTTTTGAACTTTGTCATAAGTTACCTCAGTTGCTAGTTTGTAACCTTCATGCTCGATAACTTTATCCATTGGGATTTTGTAGTATTTCTGCCATTCGCTTGGGTTGAACTCAATTCTCCATTTGTTGTCAATGTTTGTCAAATCTATCAGTTTGAGATTTATCAATGTTTGGATTGAAATCCTAACCTCTTCCTCAGTCATTTTCAAAGTCTTTGCAAATCTGTGCTCATATAGCATTATGCCATTTGGACTGTTTTGCCAATTGCAGAGGAAACTTGCCATCTTTAATGCAATAGGAGGCAATACTGATAGCAACTGTGTGCTTAAATATACCCTTTCCTTATCCATTGTTGCCTCCTTCCTTGTTATTTGCTTCAATGATTTCTTCAAATAGAAGACTGTCTTCAATGTAAAACTGTTTTTGTAATTCTAATCCTTTATTTTCCATTTTACCAATCAATTTTTAAAGTTTTGCACCCTACTTGAATGGGTGAGGGTGCTTAACCACTGTTTTTATTTCCATCTGTTGACATTGCAAAGATATATACATTTTTTTAGATTTCCAAATTATTTTTAAGAAATATTTGCATTTTCCGTTTTTTATTTATATTTTTGCACAGAACGATATATTTATAATAGAATAAGGTTGCAAACTTATTCTTTTTTTACTTGGTTAGGAGGGTTTCGTCAAGTGGTTTAATTCCCCTCCTAACCTTAAATAAAAAACCACTTGAAGACGAAAATAAAGAATTAAACTAAAATTACAATGGCTAAAACAAAATTTGAGGAAATGTTTGATAGACTACCTTCAAACATCAAAGAAACAGAGATTTTAAGATTACCGACAAAAAAGGTTCTTGCAGCACTGTTGGAACTGTTATTGCACAGTGAGGCTAGAGAAAGTAGGGTTATTTATGCTCCTAACGCTAGGCTGAGGAAATTAAGCGGTATTAGTTCAAATGACCTTCTACCATCTATTGAACAACTAATTGATTATGACTTAATCACTAGAAAAGTTGGTAAGGTTAGAAAAGAAGGTGAAAAAGGTGAAGCATCAGAATACACCATCAATATAAAAAAATTGAAAGAACCTTTAGTTGAGAAAACATTTGATGACTTGTTTAGTGAATTTCTTGATGATGAAGAATCTCAGGAAATGCCCATTAATACTGCAATTACAACTACAACATCAATTACAACATCAAATTCAATTGAAAATACAAATACAACATCAACTGCAAATTCAATTTCAAGTTCTAACAACAATTTCTTTGAAGAGTTTAAGGCTGATGTTGATAAGAACCTTGTTGGTTACACAGACTCGGAACTTATATTCAAGAGAGAGGAAATATTTAGAAGACTTAATAGCAAAAGACTACAGATTACCAATACAGACTTCAATAGATGTTCAAGCTATCTTAGAAGAATGTTTGAGGAAGCATTGGAATCAATTGCAGAAATTTCTACAGCTTCAACAGATGAAGATTTTAGTTTTCTAGATTAAAAAAGTACCTCTAGAATTTGTTAATTACAAAAACTTTTTATATCTTTGCACAAATGGAAGTAACATACAAAGGATTTACAGTTAAGGATGACGGAACAGTCATCAATAGGTTTGGAAAGAAAGTAGGATTCAAAACAAAAAATGGTTATATGCATGTAAGTATCAATGGAAAACAAGTACTCATGCATCGTTTTGTCTATGAAGCTTTCAATGGTGAAATTCCAGAAGGATATGAGATAGACCATAAGAACACTGTGAGGGATGATAACAGACTAGAAAACCTCAGAATTGCTACACCAAAAGAAAACAGAAACAATCCTATAACAAAAGAAAGATACAAAACTTCCAACAAAGGAAAGGTCACTCCACAACTCATTGAGAAACTTAAACAACCTCGTTGTAAGAAGACAACTAAACCAAAATTGAGGAAAGTTGTTTACCAATACAGCAAGGATGGTGAGTTTATAAAAAAATGGGATTCAATTAAAGAATGTAGTGCTAATTTGGGTATTTGGGCACAAAGTATATCAAGGTGTTGTCATGGAAGGTGTAAAAGTTGTGGAGAATTTAAATTCAGTTTAAATCCAATATAGAAAACAATATACCAATCAATAATACTGAGAGAGCAGCAGCTCCATTTATACTTTCATATAACAACATAGTGCGCTTTCAATTACAATTCTTTTTTCTACTGCTCTCTCAACTTTTTTTTCAATAAATCTGTATTTTTTCAAAATGAAATACTATTTATTTAAAAAAAAGTTATGCCAAGAGGAATAAACAGATTCGGAGTCCATACAGAAGACAGCTTCAAGAGCGTTGATATAGACTCAAGAGAAGAACTAGATGACCTAGCGGAAGAGGAAGGAATTGAAGTCAATTGGGAACTTTGGGATAAACTTGTGGAACAAACAAGGAAAGACATAGCAAAGGAACTTAAAGAATACCATAAGCCACAATACACCAATAAGGTGTTTGTCTTCTCAATACCAAAGCAAAAGGTTATCAAGACATTCAGAAATCCACAAGAATGTGCAGACTTCTATGGAGTTTCTAGGGAACTTGTGACAAACTATATGAGGGAGAATCGCATTTATTATAAATTGGGTCTCCAGTGGAGGCAATAATAATGTTAAAATAGTTATGACAAAAGAAGAGAAACGAGAACTAAACAAAAGGTATTATCAAGCAAATAGGGAGAAAATACTAGCTCAAGTAGCTAAATATAGGGAGGCTAACAAGGAAAAAATAATTGAGAGTAGAAAGCAGCATTATGAGAAAAACAAAGTCTCTATATTGGAAAAAAATAGGCTGTGGAGAGAAATAAACAAAGACAAAGTAAATTCTTCCCAAAAGAAATATTATGAAGAAAACAAAGAAAAAGTTCTAGAACGTCAAAAAGAGTATAGGGATACCAACAAAGACAAAGTAAATTCATCATGGAAAAAATGGTACAATAAAAACAGAAAAAAATGTTTGGAGTATCAAAAAGAATATATTTCTACACCAATAGGAAGAGCAAGAAGTCTGCTACATGCCTACAATTTTGCTGACAAAGAACGAAATAGAGGGAAAGGTGATTTAACAGCAGAATGGATTGTTGAAAACATATTCACTAAACCATGTGCTCACTGTGGTATAAGTGGATGGGAGGTAATAGGTTGTAATAGACTTGATAATGCCCTACCACATACAAAAGATAATGTAGAGCCATGCTGTGCTCTATGCAATAGTAGATTACCAAGATGATATGAGAAAACCAATACCAATCTATATCTATAAGAATCAAGAGTTCTGGCGCAAAGCAGCATCAATAGCAGAAGCAGCAGAGAAAACAAGTGTAACTCCAACACAAGTGAGGAACATTCTCTATCACCTAGGAAAACAACCTTGCACAAAACAAGGATTTTCTTATTTTACCAAGCCTCTAACAGACGATGAAAGAGAACAACTGCCTTGCATGGACACTGACCCAAAAGGTTATACAAGAGTAGATGGTAGAAGCTGTAGACAAATTGTAGAGGCACAAGAATATGAGGTAAACTGCAACGATGGAAAGGTAACATACCAACCAGCAGCAAAAAAGGAAAGAATAGAAGCATTTAAACGATTCCTATTCACCAAGTTCAGAGAACGCTGGCTGCTTATACCTCAAGCACAAGCAACATTGGAAAGACAATACATTAGGGAATTTTTAGATTCAATACAATAACACCTCTGTAGCTCCGATTGCAGGAGCCTAAATAATGCAATAAAGTTCGGTTAACCTACAGAGGTGTTTCAATATACATTTTGTCATAATTCTATAAATAAATGTTTAGTTGATGTGGGGAGTAGCAATACGGCTGCTCCCCTTAATTGTATCAAGACAAAATGGATACAGCATCAACCAAATCACCTTCCTCTTCCAATTCCTTGATATACTGTGACAACGTATTTGGACTCCTACCCAACAAAGTAGCAAGATTCATTGGACTACCACCCTTCATCATATACATCATTGCGAAACTATGCCTTGACGAATAAAAAGTACATTTCATATCTATCAATGGTATATCCCCATCATTCTCAACATTCCTTCTAACAACCTCTTCATTTACTTTTTTAAACCATTCTCTAAGCTTGGGAGCTAAAGTAGTTAAATTGTTGCTTATCCTATGCTTTCTGCTATTTTCAGATGTTTCAATAGTATAATCATTCAATACTGGTAAAAACCATTCCCCTTGATTAAACATCAACATTGTCTTAACCATCACCTCAGTATATACAGTGTGACAAGGAATCCTAACCTTGACAGCCTTCATTGTCTTGCTTCTCTTTCCATCCCAACAGTAATAATCCTTACCACCTATGGTCTTCACATCAATATCCTCTTTCCTAACATGACAAATATCAACAGGAGCTAAACCTTGCCATAATACCATTTCCATAAATAAAAAACGAGCAAACAATGCACTGTTCTTATACATCAACTCATCCAATACCTCATCCTTATATGACCATCTATTGCCATTCCTCACAATAATATCATCAAGCAACATTTCCTTCATAACATCTAATGTCTTCCAATGAATATAATCCAACTTTGATGCAGTCTTGAACTTTTGCTTATAATGCCAATCCTTGAAAGGATAATCATCAGCATTCATCAACCCTTTCTCAATGGCATAATTAACAATAGCACCAACCTTGCTAAGTATCATCTTTATTACACCATCAGATAATTTCTTCTCACTCTGCATCCATTTTACAAAACGCTTCACATATTCCAATCTTAACTCATTTACAATAACATCCTTGCTGTCAAATTCAGAAATAAGGTTAAACATATATCTCCAATTATATGCTGTGTTCTCCTTTATGGCTTTCTCAATTTTATATTCATCAATAAGACTCTTTATGTCGTTTTTGCTGCCACTTAATACCTTCTTTGGCGTAAGTATCATCTGGGGAGTATAAACCTCACCAAGACGCTCATATTCATTCCTACGTTCAATGGCTTCATTCTTCAATTGGTTTATCGCATGATTAATCATTACCCAATTTGAATAACCCTTCTTCACACATTCAGATTTCTTATCCCAATATTTTGGAATGCATGAATAACCAGTCGATACTTCCTTTCGACCATTAAAACTACACATCAGCATAATGGGATTTGAACCATCAGCCAATGTCTTTCCTTCCTTCAGATAAAGTCTGATTCTAGCAATTGATACTTTCATAATTCAGTTCTTTTTACGGTGCGACTTAAACTAATTTGGATGCAAAGATAGTGCTATTTATTCAAATCACCAAATATTTCCCCAATTATTTTATTATCAATCGCTTATATTAATTCTGGTTTATTTACAAAACACACCTAGTTCGTCCTTGAGGAACGACATAGATATTTTACTAAATCGCTGAAATACAACACAATATTAATTCTATAAAACTCACAGTGCTATTTGTGGTGCTCTTTAAAAAATATTTTTCCATTTTTTCGATTTTTTCTCAAGTGATGTGATATTTATATTAAAAGAGCAATATGAATACATTTATTTTATTGATTGGATTTGCAATTATTATATTCCAACTGGAAGACATCAGAAATAATAAGACTAACATTACGATTAACTAAGTGATAACTGTTTATTTGGGCGAGGAAAATAATTATATTTTAAAATGAAAGGATTTATATATGGACAAAAATTATTTTGAGCAAAAAGAGAATGAAAACTGGAAACTATTATGTGATTTCAACGAGCACACACATCTATTTGATGAAATAGGAAGAATGCCACAGTATTACCACACTGATGCAACTGGACAAACTACCAACAAATTAGGAGAGACAAGAAAGTTTAATCTTGAGTTGAAGACAAGGGATGTTACACTAACACAATCTGGTAAGTTTATGGGTGATAAGTTCAACGAAAACACATTGTTCATTGAAAGTCATAAAATTGCTGATTTGTTGCTAGACCAAGTAATAGGATACGAAGGGCTATATGTCAATTTCCTCAATAACAATGTGGTTGTAATATTCAATGTTGGCAAGTTAAAAGTGAGACCAAAACTGGAGAAGAAGCGTATTCCATCAAAGGGCTATCAAGGATTTGAAATGGCATTCAGAGAAGGTTTACATATCAATGATGCTGCAATATATAAGGATAATAAGCTGGTAAAACGAATTAACGAGGAATGGAAAACACAGCAGTAACAGCCTATTTCACTTGCTTAAATAGCAACTACAACAATCTACAACAAATATGTAAAGATGTATGCAAACGCAATGGTGAGAAATATTCTGAAGACACACTCAATGATACAGTATTACAAATACATAAGATAATACAGAAGAAAGGACAGTTGGATGATATGTCTGAACGAGGAATAATGAACTATTTCACCAGAAGCTATGTTAATAATCTCAGATGTGAAAAACGCTATGCATATATTAAGAAACGAGATTGCAATATCACACAAGATGAGTTCAATGAAAGATATGAGAGGTCACAATCATCTAGACAAGAGAAGATAATTAAAGACCTACTTGAAGATTTCTCAGTTCTGTATATTATGAAACTGGTTGAAATAAACTTTGATGCTGAACATTATTATCTATTCAAATTGAAGATGTTGTGTCAATATACATACAAGCAGATACATGATAAAACGCATATCAAGAAATCCAGAGATAAGATACTTGAGGTTAACAAATGGGTGAAGGAAAATCTGACAAGAGACATCATCAAGAAGGAGTTCTATGATATATACGGTGATTTAATAACAAACTAAGCTAAAATAATCATGTTTATACAAATATTATATGTTGGCAATTAAATTTATACTACTTGTATTATCAGTGCTTATTGGGTACACATTTGGATGGTATTTCACAGAACAATACAGATTAGCAGATAAGCATCCATTATTCCAATTCGAAGGATTTGAGTGCAGACAGTGCTTGAGCTTCCATATTGCTTGGGTTACATCAACATTCATATCACTGATTTTCAATGACTGGATTATGCTAATTATTGGTGTATTCTTTGCTTTTATGCTATACATAGGACTTAGAATTGACCAACGAAAGAAAACAATAACGATTTAAAAAAATAAAGACAAATGAAATGGAATAATGAAGACGTTAAATTAGTCGAAAAGTTTATTGATATAAAGAATAGAGGCTTCTATTGTGATGGCACTCTACTTACTACTGTCTACAATCGAGTATTGGAAAAGAAAGTAGCACCGACATCATGCGGGTCATGTATTCGCCAGAGAGTTACAGAGCTTGAATCAGCATTGAATCAATTTAAGAAGACTTTGGAAGTAAAGGAAGAGGCACAGAATGAATCTGTGCGTAAAGAGCAAGCTCTTCAAGAGCCAAAGGCAAAGATAACGAAGACAAAAAAGAAATAGTATGTTAGCAAGGTCACATGGCGAGAAAAGTAAGAAGATGAGAAAGGCAAAGAAAACCCCAACCGCAAGAGGAATGCCAACTTTGACTGAAAATTACAACAAGGCTGATGACCTTGTTAGCCTTGTGTACGTTGATATATGCAATGGAGTATCTAGAAGTGATGTACTCCAGAAATTACAATTGGGAGAATATGGTAATAAACCTTATAAACCAAGACAGTCAGCTTATTATTACAATGCAGCATTAGATAGATTTGCTGTTGATACCGATATTGAGATGGAAAAACTGAAAGATGTTTTCTATTCCAGATATGAGACGATATTGGCAGAATGCATGAAGAGAAATGATTTATTTAATGCTAGAGCAACATTGGATTCAATGGCAAAGATATTTTTGGGTATAAGGGATAACCAGACAAATATCCAAGTTAACTCTGATAAAGAAGGTGGTATTACAATTAATTTTGGATTCCAGAATAATAATGATATAGTAGACGGTGAGATAGTGGATGAAGATTAATTTCAACATCAAATTGACGAAAAAACAACAAGAAGCTTATGACCTCATGCACAAAAGGGATTGTAAGTTTCTTGTTGCTCGTTGGAGCAGACAGTGTGGAAAGACGGTGTTTGCTGAGATTATGATGATTGAATATCTATGCAGACCAAATACATTTAATGCTTATATTAGCCCTACATTTGCTCAAGGTAAGAAAGTATTCGCAGAGCTTACACAACTCCTTGAGGGTACTGGAATCGTCAAAAAAGCAAATGCGCAAGACCTTAAGATAGAATCAATATATGGAGCAACATTAAAATTCTTTTCAATGGAGAGTCCAACATCTATCAGAGGTAACACAGTGTCTGGAATATTGGTAATGGATGAGGCTGCATTCTTTCCCACACAGCTATCTGATGGAAGTGACCCTTACTACAACGTCATATTCCCTATTATAAAGGCTAGGAAGCCAAAGGTATTGGTTATATCGACACCAAATGGAAGACAAGGAATGTACTATGATTTATATCTCAAGGCATTCAATGGAGAAAATGGTTATCATCAGTTAACTGCAACGATATATGATGATGATTTAATTACAAAGGAAGAAATTGAAGAACTGAAGAGAGGTTATCCACCACTGGCTTTCAAACAGGAGTTTGAGGTTGAGTTCTTGGATAATGCATTAACTGTATTTCCCAATTTTGAGAATTGTTTCGATGGTCATTTTGAGAAGGGTAAGTGCTGGATTGGAGTTGACCCATCATCAGTTGGTGATGATAACACCATAATATCAATCGTAAATAAAGATAATAACGTAAGACAATATAAAATAGAGGGTACATTAGACCAGAAATATGATAAAATTGCAAGAATTATCAACGAATATAACCCAGTGGCTACGTATATCGAGAATAACAGCATTGGTGAGGTTATGGCGAATGAAATTAAGAAGAAATTAATAAGGAAATCTAATTTCTATTCGTTTACAACAACAAATGAGACTAAGAAACAGTATATATCATTGCTGGCAGTTGCTATTGCCAATAATGCAATACATTTCGAAGAGGATAATAAGTTATTATACAGCGAACTATCCACTTTTACTTTTAAATTAACCAAAGGAGGCAACATTACATATGCAGCTAGGGATGGATTTCATGACGATACAGTTACTAGTCTTGGTGTATGTCTTCAATGTAGGGAAGATTTCAAATATAGTGGATTAAATAATATGAATTTCGTTAAAACGCAAACAAAATTATTACATTAATATGGACAATTTAGAAGAAAAAGATGTTATAGATTATGGGTCTTGGACAGTACCAACGTCTTGGTCTCAAATTTCGTTGAAGATGTTCCAAGAGATTGATGCATTTTACAAGGAAAAGGAAAATAAGGTTGATATTAGGGAAATTGTACACATTCTCACCAATCACACAATAGATGAGGTTAATGCTCTTCCAATTGAGTTCCTTGATAAGATTTTAGAGCATCTTCAGTGGCTTCAAGAAGAGCCAAAATATGGTGAGTCTACCAATAAAATTGTAATTGATGGTGAGACTTATATTGCCAACACACAAGAGAAGTTGAAGGTGGGTGAATATATTGCTGTAGATAGTGTTTTAAAGGATAACCAGAGCAATTATGCTGTAATATTGGCAATATTATGCAGAAAGCAAGATGAGATATATGACAGCCATTATGAGAATGAGGTATTGCCATCAAGGATAAAGATGTTTGAGGATGCAAAATTGATGGATGTGATGCCAATTATCAGTTTTTTTTTGCAATGCTACATAGTATTACAGAGTCCTACCCTATTGTCTTTGGAGCTTCAAGAGGCCATAAACCACACTCGCAACGATATATTGAATTCCAGAGAAAATGGGGAAATATCGGAACGATGTACCAAGCGGCTGATGAAAAAGCTTTCAAAATTGGAGAAATCTATGGACTCTATCTTGTAGATTATCTACAGTGGTTGAGCTATATGATTGAGAAACAAGAGGTGGATGAGGTGGAAGAGCGTTATCAAGATGATAGGAGAAAAGCACAAAGGGGTAGACGATAATCTATCCCTTTTTTTCATGTTTAAAATAAAAATTATTATGCTTACAGATGTAATTGAAATATTAAAGAATGTGTCGCTTCGTCATAAGGGTGTAAGGACATTCAGATACCAGAGTGATATGTTAAACAATGCGCAGAACAATCATGCAATGTACCAAGTGTATGTTGATGATGTTAGTTTGCACCAGTTAAACATAACAACAAATATATTCAAGGCAGAGTTTGAAATATACATTCTTGGTTTCCCAACTGGAGAGAGTGGCAATACCATTCTAGACGTTCAGAACAATGCATATACGATTGCTTGTGACATCATGGCTTTCATTGATACTCAAGACGCATATAAAGGCATTGTGAGCGTTTATGACTATAGCATCCTTACTATTAGCCACTACACTGATGATAATGCAGCAGGAGTCAAATTATCGCTTATTTTGCATATGCCATCACCACTTAATCTATGCGAGTTGGATGAGAACTTCAATGATGAGCCATATAGCGGTGACACAGATACAGTGATAACGATAAGTGCAGATACGATTGGTGACATAGATATTCATCCAATAACATTACCAAAGAATAGAGATTGCTAATGGACTACAATAAATTACTGAAGGATGAATTACAGCTCTTGGCAAATCAGATAAAAGACCAAGTGATAGCCAACCTTCATTCAGAGAAGGGTGTTAATCAGAAGACTGGTCAAAACACTCTCATTGGTAGCAATCTAGAGAAATCCATAGATGCAAAGGTGATGGGTGATAATGAGATTGTATTCGTCATTGCTGACTATTACACCTACATTGTAGGAGGTAGAAGGATTGGATGGGGAACACCACCTCCAAGTGGGTTTGTTCCAGCCATTATCAAGTGGGTAAAGAGAAAGGGGATAAGGTTTGATGGAATGACACAGAACCAGACAGCTTGGGCTTGCATAAAGAGCATTGTGAAGCGAGGAATAGCTCCTAGACCGTTCATTGGCAACGGATATATAAATGATGACCCAACGTTTGTTCTGCCTTTCTTGGAGGAATTCTTTGAGAAATGGGCAGAGGATTTGTTTGACGATATGATGCAAGAAATAACTAATTTTTTTACAAGATAAGATATGCAATTAACTTATAATAATATCGAAGAACCTACAAACATCTTGACTTTTTCAGATGTTCCTAATATCTTGAAGGTTTCGGAAGACACAACTGGTACATATGCTGTCATTAACGTATTCTTTGAGGGTAATCTTAGACAGAGTGTAACGGCTGATTCCCAATATTATATAACAGTAATGGGGGAGACTGTATCTAATGTAATGACACCTAGTTTGAGCAATAACAAGAGGTTCTATATTGATGCTGACGAGGATTCAACAGCTATGAATGTTGCTATGGCATTGAGGAATTGCAGTTCAATAGCTGCAAACTATAATGTTGTGGCGCATGGCCCAGACATATACTTAACGGCAAAGACCATTGGAAAGAAGAATATAAACTCTTCAAAGCTGCTTACCAACATACCATCTGAACATCTATCAATGAACTATACTGATGGTGAGAGTTATTCAGTTTTGTTTAACAGCAAGATAACAGTTGATGTGTATAGCGGAACAACGTTTGACATTGATAACTATGTCACAACACTAGAGAAGTACTTCTATGGCAAAGAATGTGCGTTCAATATGTCACCAATGCTTGCAACACTATCTGAGTTTGGAAAGTCAACACCTTATATACTGTCTGTCAATATGATTACAGAGAATGGACAATGGCAACCAGTAGGTAATGAAAGTGGATTAACGACAGTTGGATACCATTGCAATGGCTCTGACAAGTTCAAATATGCTCAAGGCTGTGATTTCCTAATAAATAGAAAATATGGCAATAAGAAGCAAGTATTCTACACATATGACAGTCTTATTCCTTTCTCAGTTCTTCTGGGTGATGACCGTAGTGGATTCAATGTGGTTGTTAGTGTAAAGGACAGCGCATTTAATGAGTTATACACATACACTTCAATTGGTAGGAGAAACTCAGAATCAGTGTTGGTTGATTGGAATGTATCAATACCGTCACAGTACTTCACAAGTGCATATTATGTGGATGTCCAGATAGACTCCAACGAACCTATCAGATTCAACGTCATAAAGCCATTGAAGGCCACAGAGTATTTCCAAAGGGTATATTGGAGAAATGAGTATGGTGGAATTTCATTCTTCGATTTCACTGGTGCTAAGACTGAAACCCAAAGTGTTAACATTGATACATATGAGAAGAATGTATTTGATTATTACACAACATATGCATTTGAGAAGAAGATGATATACAAGAATGACAGTGAGAAGAGTGTAAAGCTTACAAGCCATCTGATGGAAGAGAATGGCAAATACATATTCGCCTCTCTAGCAAAGTCAAAGAGAGTATGGACAGATGTGGCTGGTTCTACCTACTACATCATACCAACAAACATTGAGGTAAATGAAGACCAAAACTATAATGGCATCTTCACTGCAAATCTAACATATAAATACAGCGCAGAATAATGATAAGCGGACAACATTATATTGAATTACACATAGATGGACAGCCAATTGAGCTTGAGAGTCAAGAAAGTCTTAATCTGAGGATTAATAATGTATTATTCAATCCGACCAAGACAACGACAAAGCAAGCTGAGTATAGCTATTCGTTTGATATTCCAGCCACACCGAATAACAACAAAATTCTGAACTTTGCAAATGTGCTTTCAAAGCCAAATAAGTTCAGAGCTAGATATGCTGCACAAGTATATGCTGATGGCAACTTGATATTCGATGGTAGCTTGACAATACATAGCTATAATGGAAAGGATAAGACATACAGTTGCAATCTTGTCAATATCAAGGTTTCAACATTGGAAGACATATTCGGTGATGCTGTGATGACTGATATTCCTTGGTATGTGGACTTTAGCGGTGCTACAACCATTAATGCGGTCAATGCAGACTATTCTACCAAGTATTTCTTTCCATTGGTAAGTTATGGTGTATTCCAAAAGGATTATGTGTCAAAGGACGATGTAGGAGCTACGTATACATCGAAGTTTGACATTGACAAGTACAACAAATGGTGGGTTGAAAGTTTCTATCCTTCAATGAATATGATGGAGACAATCAAGAAAGCATTCGAATGGAAGGGTTATGACATAACTGGTTCTGCATTCTCTGACCCTTATATCAATAACATCTATGCAAGTTGCAATCTTGCTCAAGAGCAAATGCCTACATACAATCTTGGAAATCCAAAGTTTGGCCATCTTAGTTTGAATGTGACTTGGAACAACTATTACAGTCAGAATAGTAGCACACAGAGGTTTGGACAGAGAACACCAGTGTTGACAAACTCAAGTGGAGGTTTGCAGCAAGACTTGAAGTTTCCATATATGGCAGTAAATCCAGCTATAAATGCATCAAATAGGGAGGCATCAACAGAGTATAATTTCGGAACAGTGCAGTTTTGGAACATTATGGACTCAAAAAACAACAGTGCAGCAACTGTAACAATGAACAGTGACAGTTATATGTATGACCCTACAGAGTCGTTGATTGTGATTCCAGCAGATGGTTGGTATAGGATAAAGCTAAATGTTAGTGCTTCATTAAGTGGAGCTGGAACAACCTTCGTAGCAAAACAATGGACAACCACTTTCAATGATGGCGATGAGTTTAAAGAAAGGGATGTAACAATCACAAGGGGATTTGTTGAGCACACACCATTGGAAATACAATTGATTAGGAATTATGATGATAATATAGAATTGATAAAGGGTTCAAAGAACGTTAAGTATATGACTGGAGACCCAAATCAATCAGAATATACATATAGAGGCGGCACATACACTGGTGGTACTTATACCAACAGAGAGGAATGGAAGACTGATTATCCTCATCAAGAACTATATTCGTCTCAAGCTCCAACAGAAACTGACAGCCTTGTTGTAACAGTACAGACTGAGAACAACCGTAGGGGATGGAAAAGTGGAACAGAGACATCTGGTGGAACATTTGGTGGAAGCAGTTTGGAAAGAACAGCCCATTCAAATGTTGGCACTAGGTTAGGTACTGCAACTCCTAACACTTATGGTTATATACATAGGGAAGGTTTTGTAATGCCATACGACCAAGCTGTATCACCAGCATTCATATGCGGTTTCTCTACAATGGGTGATGGTACTGTCAGTGTAATGAGGAATGGTAAGTCTTGGTCAAAGATGTGTACAATCAACAATAAGATATTCGCTGATGTAAAGGGAATGGATTTCGTTGGAAGAGATTCAACAACTGCAACAACGACAACTCCAACAGACTATTGCAAGAATACATATGCTCTTTCTTCGTCAAATATCAATTCCAATAACAGTACAATGACTGGTCAAGTTCAATGCTGTGTATATCTAAACAAGAATGACATTCTAGAGCTTGTGGCAGTGCAGAGGGATTATGATGGACAGAAATATTCCACTTCAGTTCAAGCATCCATAGACATTACTGCAATGAACAATGAAGACTATGAGGTGTTGAAGTCTGACCCAAGTTGGAATCTTCAGTCTGTATCAACATTCCCAACACAGCTTAACCTATCCAATTTCACAAACAAGGAAACCAAGGTTTCTGATTGGATTAATAACGTATTAAAGGCATTCAATCTTGATTTAATTTCAAGTGGAAATCATGTTGAAATAAACACCAACAAAGGCATTAACAATAATATAACATATGCTGTTGACATTGATGACAGAGTTGGAGAAGCTGATTGTGAAACGGAGTTCATAAGCTATCCAAAGGAAATGTCAGTACAGTATAAGATTGACACTGAGGAATGGGGATTTGAAAGGACTGTATCACCAGACCATATCAATGATGAGGATTGGGATAAATGGGGTGACAGTGGATTCACAGTTGTACAGTTGAATGATGATACTTATGAAACTGATTCCCAGAACACACAAACACAGTTTAGCTATACATACTATGATTCATTCAATTGGAAGGAAGTGTCACCGAATGGTGATGAAAGTGGAGCAGATATGACGATAATGATTCCAGTGATAGAGAAGTCAGAATATATGGCTGATGGGTATGGATATGATGAGGCAATGAAGCATGATGGGTATTCGATGACCCAGAGATTTTGGTACAGAGACCAAGTATCTCAAGAATATGTATATCTCTCAAGTTGGAGCAGAGAAATGGTTAACCTTACCTACCCAATGAACACTTGGAACAGATTCAATTTATCATATAAGGATAGTGAAAAGAGCATTGTAACAGAATATTTCCAGATTTATCCAATGTTATCAAGTAACTATGTGAATGTTGATTGCTATTTAACACCACTGGAGTATTTCAATATAAAGAATGGAGCATTGGTACGTTTCAATAGCGATTTGCACTATTGTGGAGAGATAAGTGGTTTCGACCCAAGTGGAAATTCGCAATCTACCCTCAAACTGATAAAGAAACCATAAAATAACTATAAAAATACAATATAAAATGGCAAAGACTGCTGAATTTAAGATTGTAATTAATGGAATACAAGAATCCATAAATGCTGTTGATGCATTGAATGAAAAGCTTAACACCTTGGAGAGCAGAATAAATGCTCTTCAAGGCAAAGTTGTCAATGTTGTAGCAAATGTTACAGAGAGCACAACAACTAGTGCCCCACAAAACACATCTAGCAGAACTGCTGAGTTAAAGGAAGAAGACACTTTGCTTAAGCAGATTGAGCAGACTGAGCAAAGTATTGCTGATGTGAGAAGGGACGAGTATCAAGAGCTATTGAACCAGAAGGAAATCTTGAAAGAGACCAAGAAGGAAGCATCTTCAAGATTTGCGGAAGATAATCTTGCTCTTAAGGAGTACTCTAACACAATGTTGGGTGTTAAAGACCATCTTGCAGACCTTAAGAAAGCTATGCAGACCAAGGATATGGACTCTGATGAGTTCAAGAAAATGGCTCAAGAGGCTGGAGAACTTAATGCCAAATTAAAAGAGGCTGAAAAGAGTTATGGTGTGTTTTCAAGGGATGTTGGAAACTATGCGAATGGTGTTGCTAATGGTTTGAAGGGTGTTCAAGTTCAAGTTGGAGATACTGTAATGACCTTTAGCAGTGCAAAGCAAGCTGCAAGAGAACTTGGAAATGAGCTTAAGAATATGGCTGTCAATGGCCAGCAAGGTACAAAGGAGTATAAAGAGCTTGACAAGGCTGTTAAGAAGCTTAATTCAGACTTGAAGGATGTGTCTGTCAGTTCAAAGTGGATGGATACATTGTTAGATACAATGCAAGGAATTGTTGCCGTAGCTTCAACTGCAAAGGGTCTTGGTGCTATTTTTGGATTAGATGGTGATGCAATTGAGCAGTCCATACAGAAATTGGTAGCTTTACAGAATGTAATGCAAGGAATTGAATCAATTTCCAAGCAAATGAAGACTGGTGAAGGTATCGGTGGTTGGCTTGCAAAAGGTAACGATGCAATTGACAACTTCGTTTCAAGTTTAACTGGAGCTAAGAAAGCACAGCAAGAACTTAACACCACAATGGTGGCTGGAAAAACAGCATCTGAAGGTCTTGAAGCAGCAGAGACAGCACAAGCAGCAGCAACAAACTCTGCAACTCTTGCTACAAAGGGATTATCGTTGGCTTTAAAGGCCATTGGCATTGGCTTGGTCATCAGTTTGGTGTCCACCCTTATAACTTATTGGGAAGACATTTATAATTGGTTTACAGACACAATTCCAGCGTTAAAGAACTTGGAGAAATGGTTTGGAAAGATTAGAGCCGTTGCAACTGGTGTTGGAACTGCAATCATCAATTATATGGTTCAGCCATTGGTAACTCTTGCAAAGGTTATTAAGGCCATTGTTGAAGGTAATTTCACAGATATTCCAAAGATTATTGGAGAAGGTTTCAAGAAGACGTTTGACATTGCTGGAAACTTCCAAAAAGGTTATAATAAGGAGACTGAGAGACAGCAAGATGCTCATAACAAAAAGATGCTTTCAAAACAAGAGCAAGCCAATGAGGAATGGCTGAAGAATGAGGAAGCAAAGTTTGGCAAATCGCATAAGAGAACTCAGAAGTATTTGAAAGACCAGATGGCAATTGTTGACAAGGAGATTTCAATGGCCAAGAAGGGAAGCAAGGAATACGATGAGTTGATTAAAAAGAGGAATGACTACCAGAGGCAACTATGGACAGATGAAAGAGAAGAGAGAGAAGAGGGTCAGAAGAAGGCTTTGAAAGATTCCAAGGAATATGCCAAGAAACAAGCAGAAGCTGAAAAGGAGTTATATAGACTTAAGATAGCGAATATGAAGGAGGGTTTGAATAAAGTGATAACCCAACTAGAAGAGGAAAGAAGACAGAAGCTCGCTAAAATCAAGTCTGATGGTGTTATGGTTGCAGAGCTTGAACTTGAAACCAACAAATACTATGACAAGAAGATTGAGGAAGCAACGAAAGAACATACTGAGAAAGTAGAGAAGACTTATAAAGATATGTGGAACTCAATCTATCAGATGAGTCTAGATAATTATAAAAAATCTAGTGAGATTGCTGAAAAGACTGCCAATAAAATGGCAAAGAATCTTGAAAATGCCAAGAACCAGCTGATGAACCAAAGTATTTCATCTTATGGTGTTCAAGGAAAGAACCAGCTATCGGAGGAAACAAGAAAGACTCTAAACATTATATCGGTTGACAAGGATGAAGCAGTTCAAGATTATAAGAAGCTTATTGATATTCAAAGGGAAGTATCAATGGCTGAAAATGCATATAAGACGCTTATAATACGTAATAATGCCGAAATTGAAGTTGCTGAAAACAAACTTGTACAAGTTCAAAAGGAAACCAATGAAAAGCTTAAGCAACTTGAATGGAACAGAGCCTTTATGTGGGATGATGAGTATGAAAAGAAAAAGTATGAAATCGAGAAAGAGTTAGATATTGAAAAACAGAAATACCAAAAGCTTAAGGAAGAACAAGAAGCAAATCTTAAGATAGATGAAATCGCATATAATGCAAAGTTGGCATTGCTTGATGATTACAACAAAGAGCTTGCTCAGAAGTATTACACACAAGAAGACCAAGCGAGAGTAAACGAAATTAAGAATCTGCTAATAGAAGAGAGCTATACAAAGGATTTGAAGACAATGTTCAACCAAAGGCTTTCGGCAGTGGAGGCTTATTGGGCAACTAGAATAGCAAATGAAAAGATTTCAGCAGAGGCTCTATATCAGCAGAATGTTGAGTTGGAGAATAAAGAATTCGATGCTAGAAAGAGAAATATAGCTTCTCAAGAGGAAGAATTAATAAAGATAGCTGATAAGAATCTTGAAGATGAGCTTATCACTCAAAAACAGAGGGATGATGCTGTAGATAGAATCGCTGATGAAGCACAAGCCAATAGACTTCTAGCAGAGAAGGAACATAACTTAAAACTAGAAGAGTTAGAAAGAGAAAAAACTGACAAGCTCAAGAGCATTAATGCCGAATACTACCAAGAGTCACTTCAAGAGTTCAGAGACTTCCAGACTGCAATATCAGAGCTAGCGTCAAAACAACCAGTTATGAATGGTTTGGGAATTGTCAATTTAAAACAAACCAATAAGAATAATAAAGAACTGTTGGATGGATATGAAAATCTTGTTAGGAAAATAGCTGAGAAAAGAATAAGCCTTAACAAGGAATTCCAAGAAGGTGTAATTGATGAGAATATATATAAACAATCATTGAGGGAACTTGACAACTATGCTTCTGGTGTTGGTGAAAAAATGGATGATTTAAGGCATAAATTAAGCCTTTCTGGACAGATTGAACAACTTGCAGAAGGTATTAACCAATGGATACAGCAAGTTGGACAAGCTGCAAATTCAATCCTTGGTTCAATTTCAGAAATAGAGTCAAACCAGTATGCAGATAGAATTGCAAAACAAGAGAAATATATTGAGGAATATGAAAAGCTCTTGGATAAGCAAAAGGAAGCAACACAGAAATATGCTGATGCTGTTAAGGATATTGAAGATGAGCTTTCAACAGCAAGGGGTGATAGAAGACAGCAATTAATTGATGCTCTTAATGCTGAAATGGCAGCACAGAGGGCTTCACTTGCTCAAGAAAAGAAGATTGAGAAAGAAAAGGAAAAGGCTGAAGAAAAGAAGAAAGACCTTGAAAACGAACAAGCACAGAGGAAGTGGGAAATGGATAAGGCTCAAGCATATATCAATGCGGCAATGGCAGTCTCAATGGCAGCAGTTAATAAATGGCCAATCCCAGCAATTCCAATGATGGCACTTGCAGCAGCAGTTGGAGCAGCACAGATTGCAGCGGTTATATCAGCAAAGCCTAAGAAGTACGCAACTGGTGGTGTGATTGAAGGAAAGAGTCACAGACAAGGTGGTGTTAAGGTTCTTGGTGGAAGGGCTGAAGTTGAAGGTGGTGAATATATCACAAACAAGGCCACAACAACGAATAACGTTGAATTGCTAGATTATATCAACACCAAGAAGAAGAAACTATCACTTGATGATATGATTGAGTTCTATGGAAGTGGCAGTGTTAGAAAGAACATCAAGGCTGTAAGAACCAAGTTCGCTGATGGTGGCCAGCTTCCTACACTTAGAAATGACATTGACTTGTCTGACAGAATGCTAACAGCGTTTGAGGATTATAGCAATAGGCCAGTTCAAGTAGCTGTGGTTGACATTCAGAATGCAACTGACAGAGTTAACCAAGTTAAGGTTTTAAGTGGTCTAGAAGTATAAATTGAGCACACTTTTGCTTAAATATTCTAATTCAAAGAGGGTTGTCTTGTGAGAGGGGCAACTCTCTTTTTTTTCATGTTTAAATAAAAGTACATAAAACAATGAAAACAAAGTGGGTAGACCTAAACATAAAGGAGAAATTGGCAATACTATCAGCTATTATTGCTTTCATTCTTGGTTGGTGTATGAGTATTGCTGGATTCTGGATTCCTCCAATTGGTGAAGTTGCTGACTCAATACTCTGGATACTTGGTCAAGCATTGCTATATGCTGCATCAGTTTTTGGAGTTTCAGCATATTTTAGAAGCGAAACAGTTCAATTAAGACGAGATATGGATAGACATCTAGAACATATGGAGAGAATGCAAATCCAGAGAGAGAAACTAAGGAAGGGTATTGATGTTCAAGAAATTCCACTAAAAGAAGAGGAAGATGAAGAATAAAGGATTAAAGAATAACGGATTAATTTGGATATGTCTAACAATATGTTTTTTAATATTTGGATTCTTTTACCTCAATGAAAATGGTTATTTCAATCCCAAAAAAGACATTGTGAAGACTGACACAGTGTTCAGTACAAAAACTGATACTTTATGGAAGGATACAACTATAACGAAGACAAAACTAGTTCCAAAATACATATACAAAACAAAGGTTGACACAGTATATGATGCTAACCAAAACCCAATAGAATTAGTAACTGAAAATAAAGTATATAACGACACAATTGTATGCGAGAAGGACACAGCAGAGCTTCAGATTTTTACCAGTGGTATAAAAAGCAATGTAGACTCAATCAATCTCAGCTTGAGAAAATCAGAGATTATAAAAACGAATACCATAGAAATTACTAAGTATGCCGATAAGAAAAAGACATTTTGGAATAGATTTCACATAGGTGTGCAAGGTGGTTATGGCTATGGTTTCAATTATAAGGGGCTAGAACCCTATATTGGATTGGGAGGCAGCTTCGACATATAATAGTGAACTAATTATGAATGGAACAGCAATAGGAACAAAGATATTTAAAAATCCTTATACAAACCAGTATGTTGCGCCTTATCGCTATTGTTTTTTCAAGGATGGGCGCAAATTGGGAAGGATAATATGGGTAAATAATGTTGATGGAATATACATCAACAAATGCGATGAAGAATGGGGATTATGAAGTTGACTTTAGTAAGAATAGCAAACAGGCCAACATATTGCATTGGAAAATTATATATTGATGGAAAATTGTTTTGTGACACAATTGAAGATACTGACAGAGGATTGTGTGATGAAATGTCAGAAAAGGAAATACTTAAAAGGAAAGTGAAAGGTGAAACAGCCATTCCAACTGGAATATATCAAGTTTTAATCACTTATTCCCCAAAATATAAAAAGCAAATGCCATTGATAAACAATGTAAAAGGCTACAGCGGAATCAGAATACATAGTGGTAATACATCAAAAGATACCGAAGGATGCTTGATTGTTGGTAAGAACAAGGAAGTTGGTAAGGTACTTGAGAGCAGAATTACATATAACGCATTATTCAAAAGGCTTCAGCAAGCAAAAGATAAAATAATAATTGATATTCAGAGAAAATACGCAGTATAAGCATCGGGTCGCTACCATTTGTTTTAAGGACTGTATTAAGGGGCTAGGAGGTCGGTGAAACTCTAGCCCTCATTTTTTTCTATGCGATTCAGACATCTTCTTTTTTGATACCTCTGAATGTTTTTTACCGTAAAAGTTGTTAAGTTTTCCAATTTTAGTTTTTGCTTTTTCTCTTAAATGCTCTTTATGCGATTCTGAGAATTTCATTCCAATTCTATTTTCAGAAATTCTTTTTTTAGTGATTGGATTATTCATATTTTCTTTTTGTGTACACCATCTTAGGTTTTCAACTCTATTATCAGTTTTGTCACCGTTTATATGGTCAATGCAAGGTTTATTATCTAGATTTGGAATAAATGCTTCTGCTACCAAACGATGGAGTAGAAAGATTTTGTTTTTTCCATTTTGGTAAAGCGAAACAAAAAAATACCCATTTTTATATTGTTGAGGTTTTTTGTATTTGCCCCTTATTTCGTTATATATTGTTCTTTCGTTATCTCCACAATCATTAACAGTATAGTTTTCGAAACCTTTTATCTCTTTTTTCATGTTTATTAAAATTATTAAATTTTTGCAAATATATAAGAATAAATTTTAAAAACAAAATTCTATGGCTAAAAAGCGTAAAAAATATATGGTTACTGTTAATTCAGAAGCTTTTGCATGTAGCTTAGTGACATCTCCAGCAGTAGAAGAGACGTTTGTTGCTTTCAATGAAGATAAACCTTTAGTTGAAAAATTTGCTGATGAAAAGAAACATATGGTAACTGGGGTTGTAGCTATTCCAAATCGTCCTATTTATCGTTACAACAAAGAAACTGGCGAGGAATATGACATAGTTTTCTCAGCAGAAGCTATTGAATCTATGGCAAAGGACTTTATGAAGAATTACAGACAAGCAGAGGTAACTTTACAACATCAAGAAGAAGCTGACGGAGTTTATCTAGTTGAACAATGGATAAAGCATGACCATTATCGAGATAAATCAGCAGTAATCGGTTTGTCAGAGGACTTGCCAGTAGGCAGTTGGATACAAACCTATTATGTCGATTCAAATGACGTATGGCAGCGTATCGAAAGCGGAGAGCTTAAAGGCTTCAGCTTGGAGTGTATGCTAGGCTTAGAAGAGTTCGAATCACAAATTGATAAAAATACAAATAATATGAATATAGAGACAAATGACATGGGATTCTGGAATAAAATGAAAGAAGTCCTAGCTGAAGCATTCAGCAAAAAGGAAGAGGCCATTGAGCCAATCGACATGACAGACCTCAGCAAAGAGGTTGAGACTGAGCTTGAAGAGCAAGTAGAAACTACTGTGGAAGAACCACAAGCAACTGTAGAAGAACCAGTGGTAGAAGAGCCTAAAGCAGAAGAGCCAAAGGTTGAGGAACCAGTTGTTGAAGAAGAACCAAAGGTTGAGGAAAAACCACAAGAGAACACAGCACATCTTGAGGAACTTATCAATTCACTCAAGGAAGAGATTGCAGCATTGAAAGAGATGAACAACGGTCTTAATGACAAGGTTAAGGAAATGTCCAAAAAGCCTTCAACAAAGCCAGTCAACACAAATTCAAAACCTAACCCAGCTGATACATACTCAGCATGGAGAGAAACAATGAGAGGCTTAATTGGTTAACTAAAATTATAATCATGTTTATTACAAATAAACGAAAAAATAATAATTAAAAATAAATCTATATTAATATGGCAAATTTCATAAATGTATCTGGAATTACCTATTGTGGTAAGGAAGCACAAGAAATTTTCTCAAAGGACATCTACGATATAGACCTTCGTCAGTACGGAATTACATTCATGGACGGTGTTAAAGGTAAAATGAAGATGTATTCTGGTGAAATCGGTGATGCATGGCAGTTATACACATGTCCATTCACTCCACAAGGTGAGGCATCATTGGCAGAGGCTTACATTGAGCCAGCTGCAATCAAGGTCAACCAAGAGAACTGTTATGACACTTTCTGGAACACATTCCTTGTAGACCAGACTGAGATTTCATTGAGAGGTGGTATCCCACAGACTTTTGGTGAGTGGTATTTTGGCAAACTTCGTCAGAAGATGTCTAAAGAGTATCAAGAGATTTTCTGGGGTGGTGACACTGCTCGTACTGCTACAACTAAGACTTATTTGAAAGCAGTTGACGGTATCGAGAAACAGCTTAATGACAACACTGGAGTAACAAAGGTTAGTGGAGCTTCATTCACTGTTGACAATGCAATTGCTCAAGTTGAGGCACTTATTATGAAGGGTCTTGAAGTGGCTGGTGACGCTGAGGTTGACACCGAGGGTTACAAGATTTTCATGAACCATCAAGACGCAAGAGTTCTTGAGATTGCTCTTGGCAAGCTTTGCTGCGATGTTCAGAATAACAGAATCTTTGGCAACTATGGAAGAGAGAATGGTCGTATCTTTATTATGGGTTATGAGATTGTTCCTTCTATGATTTCAAAGGGTAAGATGATTTTCGGTCCTGCTAGGAACTTGGTTCTTGGTTATGACACCTTTGACAGCCATCTTGAGTATAAGCTCATAGATATGAGAGAAACTACTGGTGACAACATGTTCAGAGTTCTTGCAATTTCTAACATTGCTGTTGGTATTATAATGCCAGAGTTGTTCGTATATAGCGCATAAGTGAAACTCATTTGTCTACTATATAATTCAAACTAAATTGATGCGGAAGGTAGGAAATGGCCTACCTTCCATTAAAAAAGAAAAATAATTAAATTAAATACACATAATATTATGGCTTTATCTTGTTCATTAAGTAAAAATTTGCTACGTACCAACACCTGTGGATATTCACTTCCAGAGGTTAAGGATATATATATAGCAAACTTTAGCGATGTGACTTCTGCTCCTGTTGAGTATGATTGCGCAAGTGGTGTTACTGTAACTGGAATCACTCTTGCTACTGGAGCTACTTTCTATCATATTGAACCTGCTAAGAACTCAGTAACGTTTACTGACGAACTAGTAGTTGAAGACAATGGTAACAAGTATCGTACACATACTATCACTTTCAATATCACTGGTAAGTATGATAAGGATATGGTTTGCCCAGTTGATGCTCTTGCACTTGGTCGTTTCTTCGTAGTTGTTGCAACTGCTGATGGCGAGTATCTTGCACTTGGTCGTACTGCTGGCCTTGAGGCTTCTGAGCAGTCTATTGCAGGTGGTGGTGACACCAACGGTATCACTGTTACTTTGACTGCAAATGTAACTGAGAGCGCAGTTCCTTTGAATGAAGCAGCAATTGCAGTTGTTAAGGGGTAAATAATAACGTATAACGTTATTCAAACAATAAAAGAGGAAGAATCAATCTTCCTCTTTTTTCTTTTTTTTGGTTTTAGAGTTTTTCATTTTTTTCACTTCTTCTTTCCATATAGGACTATCAATATCTTTGCCCAAATTGTAGAAGGTTTCAAATCCTTTTTCTCCTTCTACAAGGTATACAAAACCGTTTTTTTTAACTATTCGTTGCATAATAACTTATTTTTAATAAACATGATTTTATTCAACCTCATTTTTTCATGTTTAAATAAACATAATTTATGAGTGTAACTAGTTACAATAATATAGCTTGCAAATATCGTTTGGATAAGCTGGATAAAGTTGTTTACTTATTCAACGAGGAAGCCTTAAGGAACATCAAGATTGACAATGGAAACGCATATGTAAGTGGGATTACCCAAACACCACTTGCAATAAATTGTTATGCAATAAACCTTCAAGACACTGATGAGCTTGATGAGCGTTATAAGTTTACACATACCCTTACATTCTCTGTAAATGGATATGTAAACTACAAGGACTTCCAAGGTAGGTACTATGTGGTTGTAAAGTCATTAGAAAATGAGTATTGGCTAGTAAACCCATTATTCCCTTGCAAGGTAACATATACCTACAATCTAACTGCAAATGACAGTCATACTGATTTCACACTTGCTACAGCTTCAAATCATCCTACTTTAAGGGTAATTGGTATGTCACAAGTAAAAAACTATGAATGTGGCTACAGACTATGCGGTTTCAAGGGTTTGAAATTGAATGAGAAGAAATACAGTGTAAAAAATGGGTATGAGGTTCAATACTCCAATGCTGGTTTTGATGACATCCATTTTGACAAGAACTCTCAGAAGTTCACAGAACAGTTCGATGGAACTAATGTAAGCCATCAGATTGATTTCAATATCAAGTTCGATGATTATAAGAGTTCTTGGCATTACAACCTATTGGAGTTCACTGATAATCTCTATTCAGCAATCATATATACAACTTGTGGAAAGACCATATTGACTGGATTCCATTTCGGACTTCAGCCATCTTTCACAGTATCTGCTGAAAGTGACCAATCTCCAAACAACATTCAGATAACGTTGGTTGATATGCACAATGACGGTAATTTCATTGGCTACTATGACAATGATGGTGTATCAATTACAAAAGCTAGTGGTGCTACTTATGAATACACAACTGAGAACGGAGCATATGAGTGTGTTTCTGCAAATACTGCAATGTATATTCTAAAGAGAGAGGTTGACCGTTTCGGTAATCCTACTGGCAATTATATCTGTCTCGAAGGGTATGAGGATAGGTTCGCAGACTTGAATATTGTTGATACATTTGCAGAAACTGAGACGTTTGTGAATCCTGAGTGTAGTGGAGAATGGTGTAATATACAAACATCAATTCCATCAGCAGTTACGTTCAATACTGTTACTTGTAGAATGTATACAATATTGGGAGATAGTGATTGGACATTATCTTCATCCTCAAATCATATTACAGTTCGTCCTACTAGTGGTGCTGCAAATGAAGTAAGGAGAGTTGAGATATGCAACACAATGACACCAACATCAGCAGCAGTTACCTCAACCATTTCAATATCTTATTGTAGTGGGTTGACCAAGACAATTGGTGTTACAGTTATAAGCGGTGATTCTTGTTTCCAAGCTGGTTCTGTCTTCGATATTGATGCTCATGGACAGTATGTGACAATACCTACACAATGCTGCATAGACGATGTTACAGAGTTTACAGATACTGTAAGAAACATAACAATCCAAGATAACTATATTAGGGTTTATGTACCAACAAATAACAGTGGAACTGAAAGGACATTCTATCTAGATGTTACAATGTGTGACAATACCACAGCAGAGGTAATCATTAACCAGTCTAATGGATTTGAAAGATGGGTATATGACTCTTGGACTTGCGATGGTGCTAAGATGTGTGAAGTACAGCGAAAGTATACTGGTCTTACAGCCGATAACATCAACACATGGACATCAGAAACAAGACTTGCAAACTGTGAGGATAGCTTATATTGTTCTTCATTGTATGAAAGATGGATTGACAGTCCAGATACAACTTGTAGTGGTGGTAAGAAATACACTGTTCAAATCGAACAAACATCATCTGATGGTAATGTATGGGTTGAAACTGGAAATAAGCGTCTTGGAGTTGAAACGGATGACTCACCAGCAGAATGTAGCGGTGCAACAGAGTATGAGGATTGGAGAGAAGATGGTTATTTCTGTGAGGAAACCACAAAATACAAGAGATACAGACTTTATACTTCAACTGATGAGATTACTTGGTATGCAACTGACATCTACAAGAGTTCTGATGAGGTTCTTGAAACAAATTCTAAGGATTGTGGTTATTATACACCAACATCTGCTTGGACTTGCACCAAATGGGATGATGCTGATGGATATATATGTGAGGAAACCACAAAATATGCAAGAGAAGAGCTATTTGGAAGGATGTGTCAAGACTGCAATGACTGCAATGAACAATGGGTTGCTCTAGGTATATACAGAAGAAGCGAAGAAGTCCTTGAAGAAGAATCTACAGATTGTGGATTTGTTATAGGCTCTGATGAATGGACTTGTGACAAATGGGAAAATGACGGTTACATATGCGATGACACCACAAAATATGTCAGACAGCAGAGATATGTAAGGATGTGCAGTGGTGATTGCTCTTCTTGCGCAGAAGATTGGATTGCAACTGGTGTATATAGAAAGACTGATACTGTCATAGAGACCAACAGTACTGATTGTGGATATATTATACCAAGCTCATCTTGGACTTGTTCAATGTGGAGTGCTGCAACTGGATATATCTGTGATGATGGCAATAAATATGCTAGGGAACAGTTATATGGCAGAATGTGTCAAGACTGCAATAACTGTTCTGAAGCTTGGACAGCATTGGGCGTTTACAGACGCACAGACACCGTTCTAGAGTATAATTCTACTGATTGTGGATATGACCCAACCATAAGTGGTAACTGTACAGAGTATAGAGACGTTGGAGAAACCATTTGTGATGGCTATGATGAATACAAATACCTTAGAAAGTATGTTAGGAACTGTGAGGATTGTGATAACTGCTATGCTGGTTGGAATGCAACCAATATATACAAAAGAGGGGCATTAATTAAGACAAATTCATTCAATTGTGGATACATACCGCTTGATACATACACAAAATGGGAAGAAGACGGATATATATGTGACTCCTATAATAAATATGCTAGGTTGAGGAAGTACATTTCAGAGGATAATGTTAATTGGTATGAAACTGACATATACAAAAGGGGAGAACTGATTGAAGAAAACTCTGAGGATTGTGGATATATATATCCTATAAGTGGTGACTGTACCGTTTGGTATTTCGATGGCAATACCATTTGTGAAGGTGTTGATAAGTATGAATATCTAAGGAAAATGGTTAGGAACTGTCCAGACCATGACTGTGAAGACTGTGATACAGAATGGCACACAACCAATGTATACAAAAGGGGTGAACTGTTGGAGCATAATTCATTTGATTGTGGATATTTGCCAATTGAGAACTACTATTTATGGAGATACATTGGTACAATATGTGATGGGTATAACAAGTATGAAAGACTTCAGAAGTACATAAGCGAGGATGGTAACAAGTGGTATGCAACACAGATATTCAAAAAAGGCCAGTTATTGGAAGAGAATTCCGCTGATTGTGGATATGCGCCTCCACAGATAAAATATGAGTACAGATGGGTATTAACTGACAATACAATATGTGGATAATAACCTAAATAAATATATTTGAAATGGGTTTTGATAAATATTATTTATATAAACAACAAAGGGCTGTGAGTGGCACTTCCAATTGGGAAGATGTCATTCCAACCGTTTTGTCAATTGATGGAAATGGTACAATGCCACTTGTGCTAGCTGAAGCTGATTCTCCAGATTGTGGATATGAACCACCGATAGAACCAATGTACAGATGGATTAACCTAAATCCTTTGACTGATTATTATTGTAGTGGCAGCACAAAGTATTACAAGCAACAGAGACAAGTTAGCTATAACAGTGGAAATACTTGGTCGAATGTAGAACCTCCAGAATATAGAATGGGAGAAATTGCTGAGTCTGCTTCAACGGATTGTGAAACTGTTATTGCGTATAAATGGGTTAACACTAGTGGAACTACTTGTAGTGGTACGACTTTATATCGCCAAACTCAGAAATACCAATCAACAGATGGAGGCCAGACTTGGGCAGAAGTAATTCCAAGAGAATATGGTATTGGCGAGGTTATTCAGTATGATTCTAGTGAATGTGGCGGTTCTGGAACTACATTATACCGTTGGTATACATTGCCTAGCACACAATATATTTGTATTCAAACTACAAAATATTATAAGCAGATTTATCAAGTATCATATAATAGTGGCCAGACTTGGACGAATGTTGTCCCAGAGCAAGTGAGGGCAAGTGAAATAATCGAGGAAAACAGTGTTGACTGTGGCTATATTGCTCCAATTGAAAGATGGGTGGATGGATATATGTGTGATGACTGTGTTACATATGGAATTATGAGTATGACCACTGCTGGAACTGCTGTCAATTCTGAATGCACAAGTTCAACAACAATATCACCAAGTGATGTTCAAAGCGCAAATAGCATTTCTGCTTGCACAATTGGAAACTGTTACACTGCAATTGGCAATGGAGCATTCAGTGGAAGTCCATTGTTATGGGTGGTTAGAATTCCAGATTCAATAACAATCATTGGTGACAGAGCATTCCAAGGATGCCAATATTTGTTGGATGCAAGCATTCCAGACTCAGTTACATCAATTGGAAGCTATGCATTCAGTGGTTGCACACAGCTAACGTATATTAATCTTCCGAATAACTTAACAAGTCTTGGAGAATATGCATTCAGAGACTGTATGAACTTCTCTACCATAAATATTCCAATGACTCTTACATCATTGCCAACTGGATGTTTCTATAATGCTGATGGTCTTGCTGACATTATGCTCCCATCAACGATTACATCCATCGGTGATAGTGCTTTCCAAGAGTGTAGTGGCCTACAAAACTTGCAGATTAATGCAACTACGCCTCCTACGCTTGGTAGCAATGCATTAACAAACACAAATGCAAATATGAAAATAATGGTTCCAGCAGAATCAGTGGATGTATACAAGGCTGCAAGTGGTTGGAGCGCATATGCAAATAAGATACAAGCAATTACATCATAAGATATGGCAAAGTGCAAATATGATAAAAGGGAACACCAAGTCAGTGAAGACAATGGAATGACTTGGGTTACAGACGAGGTGATAAAGGGCGATTTGATTGAATATGGTTCGGCAGATTGTCCAGACAGTGGTAGTGAGGTGACAAAGTGGGTTACACTAGAGAATGACTTCATCTGTGAGGATAAAAATAAGTATAAGAAGCAAGTTCTCTATGTAAGCTATGATGAGGGTGTCACTTGGTATATATATTTCCCAACGGTGTATCAGAAGGGGGAGTTTGTTGGTGTTGATGAGTCATTCTGTGCGAATAAGTTCGAAGGACATTATGTAATTGGGGTAATAATAGACCCAGTTAAAATTATAAAGTGTGACGGAAACACTACTTTAACATCAAATGATATTAACTATTATTCAACAATTAACAGTCATAATGTTGATTTAGTTGATGCTAAAATTGGGGATTGTGTAACAAGCATTGATAATAGAACTTTTGAAAACTGCAATACTATTACAAGTTGTACCATAGGCAGTAGTGTTACAAATATCGGTAATTATGCATTCCGAAATTGTAATAGTCTTACAAGCATAGATATTCCAGATAGTGTTACAAGTATTGGTAATAGCACTTTTGAAAACTGCAATACTATTACAAGTTGTACCATAGGCAGTAGCGTTACAAGTATAGGCAATTATGCTTTTTATCTCTGTATTGGTCTTACAAGTATAACCATACCAGATAGTGTTACAACTATTGGTGAAGGTGCATTCAGTAGATGTACTGGTCTTACAAGTGTCACTATAGGCAGTGGTGTTACAAGCATTGGTGATTATGCATTCTATTATTGTAGTGGCCTTACAAGTATAGTTATACCAGATAGTGTTACAACTATTGGTAGTAGTGCATTCACTAATTGTATTAGTCTTACAAGTATAGTTATACCAGATAGTGTTACAACTATTGGTGAAGGTGCATTCAGATTTTGTAGTGGTCTTACAAGTGTCACTATAGGCAGTGGTGTTACAAGCATTGGTAAAGGTGCATTCTATTATTGTACTAATCTTACAAGTATAACCATACCAGATAGTGTTACAACTATTGGCGATTATGCATTCTATGGTTGTAGTAGTATTACAAGTTGTACAATAGGAAGTGGTCTTACAAGTATTGGTGGTTATGCATTCGTTGGTACAAACATTAAAGATTTATCGTTTGATTGTCCGACAGTTAAAAGGTGGTTTAACGGTTCAAGCATTAGTTCTGTGACATTTGGAAATAACGTCATAGCTCTTGCAGAAAGGGCATTTGAAGGTTGTTATAGTCTCACAACGATAGATATGGGATATGGTCTTACAAGTATTGGTGGACTTGCATTCAGAACTTGTACTAGTCTTACAAGTGTCACTATAGGCAGTAGTGTTACAAGTATTGGTGCTAAAGCATTTGAAGATTGTACTAGTCTTGAAAGACTATACATCTCAGATAGTGTTACAACTATTGGCGATTTGGCATTTGAAGATTGTTATAGTCTTACAAGCTGTACAATAGGAAGTGGTGTTACAAGTATTGGTAGTGAAGCATTCAAGGGTACAAACATTAAAGAATTGTCAATTAATTGCCAAACAGCTTGGGGGTTTGGCGATTCCATTAGTTCTGTGACATTAGGTAATAACGTCATAACTATTGCTGGTGGAGCATTCGCTCATTGTACTAGTCTTTCAAGTATAACCATACCAGACAGTGTTACAAGTATTGGTACTGAGGCATTCGATGGCTGTAGTAGTCTTACAAGTATAGATATACCAAATAGTGTTACAACTATTGGCGATGAAGTATTCTATTATTGTGGTAGTCTTACAAGTTGTACAATAGGTAGTGGTATTACATATATTGGTACTATGGCATTCAACTATTGTGATAGCCTTACAAGCGTAACTTGTTTAGCCGCAACACCTCCTGCATTAGGAAACCAAGCATTTGGCTTTTATAGTAGATATAATTATCCAATCTATGTTCCAGCAGAATCAGTAGATTTATATAAAGCTAGTTGGCCAATAGGATATGCTGATAGAATACAAGGAATACCTTAATATTAAAAGGATGGGTTTTACCTATCCTTTTTTTCATGTTTATAAAAATAGCAATTATTATGATTTTTACAAGTTATACAAAGTCAGATGCCTACTATGAATTTGTGGGTGAGAATGGAATGAAGATGATTATTCCAGCAACAGATGTGATTCTTGTTGATGATGAGTCAAATTTGTTAAGCATAAAACTCATTGCAACAAGAAAGACAATTGGTCTTGTGCCAAAGGGTGAATAAATAATTAATTTAAAAATACTTATATTATGATTACATTACAAACATATGGCGATAGTTCCGTCAAATTTGTATTTGAAAACTCTAGCCATTACCTTTATGGAAATGGAGAGATAATCGTTCCATTGAACTCTCTTATCCTTGTTGAAGACAGTTCAGACATGATTACCTTCAAGAAGATTGATGGTGATGTCTTCGTTTCAGCAACAGTTGCAGAGTTCGGAATGTCAAAATCAGACATTGAAGATTGGTACAAAACCAATATGGTAGGTTCAACTGGTGGCGGAGGTGGAACAACTCCAGAAGAGGTTCAAGAAATGATTGATGAATCCATCAGCGGAAAGGCTGATACAACTGCCGTAACAGCAGCAATCTCTTCAGCAACTGATGACATGGCAACTCAAACTTGGGTTGGTCAGCAAGGCTATATAACTGGTGTTGACCTTTCTGATTATGCGACATTGGAAGATATTCCAGACGTATCAAATTATTTTGATGGTGCTGAGTATGACAGTGGTACAACTAGAATAAACTTCTATCATGGCAACACTGTAAAAGCTTATATAGATGCTTCAGCATTCATTGTTGATGGAATGATTGACAATGTTAGCATTGAGACAATAAGCGGTGCTTCATATCTGGTTATTGACTTCAATACAGCAAGTGGAAAAGAAGATATTCAGATTCCTCTTACAGATATATTTGACCCTTCAAACTACTATTCAAAGAATGAGGTAGATGGAGCAATATCAGCAGCAACAAGTGGTAAAGCTGATACAACTGCTGTTACTGCTTCAATAAATGCTGCTGTTAGTGGAAAGGTAGACACTTCAACATTTGAAACATACAGTGGTTCGGTTGAAACGGCATTAAGCGGAAAGCAAGATACATTATCCGCAGGAACAAACATTACCATTAGTGGGAATGTCATAAGCGCTGAAGGTGGTGGTGGAAAATCCATTGAAGCTGGTAGAGGCATCTCCATTACAACTGGAGAAACTGCTGATACAGTGTCATTCAATCTTCCAATATCAGCTGGAACAGGTGAAAACAGTATTATAGAAGGAGTATCTACATCAGCAATGTCTGCTTATGACCATGCTGAAGGATATTACACATATGCAAATGGTCGTACTTATGCTGCGCATGCTGAAGGGTATCAAACAAGTGCCATGACAGCTGCTTGTCATGCAGAAGGAAGAGCGACAACAGCAAGCGGTAATGATTCTCATGCTGAAGGATTTGGTACAGTAGCAAGCGGTAATAATTCTCATGCTGAAGGTAATAGGACAGAAGCAAATAGCAGTTATTCTCATTCTGAAGGTTATAGTACAACGGCATCAAGTGTTGTAAATGTTAGTGGCATTGATATCTACATGGGGCATCAAGCAAGACATGCTGAAGGATGTAACACATTAGCAAATAACTCTTCAACGCATGCAGAAGGATATTACACAATTGCCAATAATTTTGGAGAACATGCAAGTGGTGTTTTTAATAATAGTACATCAGCAACTACAACATGGGGTAATAGTGGCAACACATTATTCTCAGTTGGTAATGGTACATCAAATTCAGCAAGACATAATGCATTTGAGATAAGGCAGAATGGTGATATATACTTAACAAGTGGTGGAACTGATATTAAGCTTCAAGATAATCTTGGAGGTACATCATATAGTGCTGGTACTGGTATTGACATTACCAATGATGTTATCAGTGTTAGTGGTGTTGTAATGTCATCAGCAGTTACAACTGCTGTTACAAGTGCTTCAACTGATTCAGAGATTCCTTCAGCAAAGGCAGTATATGATGCCCTTGGACAAGGTGGTGGTATCACTTCTGGTGATGTTCAAACCCTTATTGATGCTTCAATCAGTGGTAAAACTGATGAATCAGCATTCACTTCATTTAGTGGTTCAGTTGATGCAAGGTTTGCAGAGGATGAG
>Ga0233366_1000111_pt1 | contig 36636 bp, 28 predicted proteins | sample ElkDunMinimDraft_23_FD_191536 | JGI IMG/M metagenome (GOLD analysis project Ga0233366, IMG submission 191536) | Fecal eukaryotic communites from dung pellets of Tule Elk in California, USA - Elk Dung C4 | ecosystem: Host-associated > Mammals > Digestive system > Large intestine > Fecal | place...
GTGCTGGCTGGCCTCACCCCGAGGGAAGCCAAGGTGCTGCGCATGCGCTTCGGCATCGACATGAACACCGACCACACCCTCGAGGAAGTGGGCAAGCAGTTCGACGTCACCCGCGAGCGTATCCGCCAGATCGAAGCCAAGGCGCTGCGCAAGCTGCGTCACCCGAGCCGGTCCGAGCAGCTGCGCAGCTTCCTGGATATCGATTGATCGATCCCGGCAGTTCGCGTTGAAATCCGACAGACCCCGCGCAAGCGGGGTTTGTTTTTTGGGGCGGCACGTGGTGCCGCGTGTGCAGCAGGCGCGCATGCGGATGCGGTAGGATGCGCGTCGCTTTACACCTGTGGATCAATGGAATGACGATTAAAAAAGGCGTGCTTGTCCTTGCTCTGTGCCCCTTCGCCGCGCTGGCTGCGGGGCCGCAGCAGCCTGCCTGCAAGGCAGCGGATTTCTTCCAGACCCAGCCGGACCTCACGGTCGGTCGCGTCGTGGATGCCGGCAACGTAGCCCTGGTGGGTGAGCGCGCCGGCTGCCTGGACACGCCGCAGGATGGCTGCCGCAGCGGCGATGAGGTCGAACCGGGCAGCAGCCTGGTGATCGGCAGCCGCTGGAACGACTACTACTGCGTGCAGGTCCTGCCACCTGGCAAAGCGGTGGTGGGCTGGGCGCCGGAACAGCGCGTCATGAAGACCGGCCACATGGCCGACACCGACTTCAGCAGCTGGCTGGGTCAGTGGGACGGCAGCGCCGGGCGCGTGCTGGAGATCCAGGCCAAGGGCGACACGCTGCATGTGCGCATGCTGCCCTCGGGCGGCAAAGGCGAGGGCACGCTGATCGGCAGCGCCGAGCCGATGGGCGATGAGCTGTTCCTGGGCGAGGAACCATGCGCAATGCGGGCCTCGCTGCAGGGGGCGAAGCTGGTGGTCACCGACAACGGACAGTGCGCGATCGGCGGCGCCAGCCCGGGGGGTGTGTACTCGAGCCGGGCGGCGGCGCAGCGGATGGAGCGAATGTTCGAGGGCCTGGGGGATCGCTAGGCGGAACGCGTGATTTCGTTGCGAGTTTCGTAACTTAATTGCGGATGTTCTCTCGATGCTATTCGGTGCGATGCTATTTTAATCAATGGCTTATGGGTGGAGTGAGGTTGAAGGTCGCCAAAGATTGGCGTATAGATTCGTAACTTAATTCGTCTCGAAACTCAGGCCATGGCTCGTCCCCGTACCGTCCAGCTCCAGACTTTGTTCGACAACCTGCCTGCCGGCGAGGTCGTATCAGCTGCCGATCTCGTCGATCGCCTGGGGGTTACCCGGACAACGTTGAGCCGTCTTTTGGCCGAGGCCGGGGACCGCGTGGTGCGACTTGGCCGCACCCGCGCCACGGCCTATGCCGTCCGCCAGCAGACCGCCGCGGGCAGCGAGTGGCCGCTGTTCCGGCTGGGGCCGGACGCCACCCTTGAAGAACTGGGCACGGTCGTGGCACTTACGGGCGAGACCTTCCACCTGGCGACCACCGCCGCACGCCCCAATCTGACCCGTTCGCCAGACGAGACCGTCGAAGGCCACTTCCCGGGGCTGCCGTGGTACCTGGACGACCTGCGCCCGCAGGGCTTCCTCGGTCGCACCTTCGCGCATCGTCGCGGCCGGGATCTGGGCGTTCCCGACGACCTCAATCGATGGCAGCTGGCCGATACCCTGCAGGCACTCGTCCGTGCAGGCGGAACCGAAATCGGTGATCTCCTGCTCGGCGGCGATGCGGTGGAGATGGCGCTGCGCGGGCTGGACGCGCCCGGTGACCAGGTTCCAGCGGGGGAGCGTGCACGCCGCTATCCCGAGCGTGCCGCGGCTGCACTGGAAGGCGAAGACGTCGGCTCGTCGCCCGGTGGCGAGCAACCGAAGTTCACCGCGACGGTCGAGCATGATGGCGGCCGCTACGCAGCGCTGGTCAAGTTCGCGCAGCCCACCGCAGGGCAAGCCGCAGAGCGCTGGGCGGACCTGCTGGTCTGCGAGCACCTGGCCCTGCAGTGCCTGCGCGACGCCGGTATGCAGGCAGCCGTTTCGGAGATACTCCAGACCGACACGCATACCTTTCTGGAGGTGCAGCGCTTCGACCGCACCGTTGACGTGCTCGGTCGGCGCGGTTTCGTCTCGTTGCTGGCGTTGTCATCGGCCTTCGTCGGCGATGTGACCCTGGACTGGGGAACGGCGGGCGACGCGTTGCTGGCGCAGGGCTGGGTCGATCGCGACGCGCAGGCCACCATGGGCAGGCTGCACGCGTTCGGCCGGCTCATCGGCAACAGCGACATGCACCAGGGCAATCTAGGTTTCCACCTGGTGGATCGCGGCCCGCTGGCGCTGGCACCGGTCTACGACATGCTGCCGATGTCACTGGCGCCTTCGCGCACCGGGGTACTGCGCGCGCCCACGCCGCTGGCGTCCGTCGCCCCGGAGCGCAGTGGCCAACTTGCGCACCTGCACTGGGCGGCGCCGCTGGCGGTGGACTACTGGCAGCGCGTGGCGGGCTCGGCGCTGCTGCGCTCGGCCGAACTGCGCGAGCTGGCGACGGAGAATGCCCGCCGGGTGCAGGCGATGGGGCAGCGTTTCGGATGATGCTTTGGGGGTGTAGTGGCAAGCGTGCAGCGGGCTCCACTACACTGTGCAGCTGCGGGGGCCTATAGCTCAACGGTTAGAGCAGAGGACTCATAATCCTTTGGTTCCAGGTTCGAATCCTGGTGGGCCCACCACATTGACGTCGGGCAACGTCCATCGATGTCCAGAAATGCAAGTTTGGCGCTGGGAATAGGGCGATTTACCGTTCATCGGCCTCCAGGGGCGTCCACTTGCACCGGGTAAAAAGTGAGTCAGGCTGTGAGCCAGGGTTGGAATTTCCCTGCCCCCGACGCACTGGCGGACGACTCACATGCTCAACGACGCCAAACGACGTGCAGCGAAGGCCAAGGATTGCCCCTACCGGGTTGCTCGCAGTGAGCGACTAACTCGAGGGCGTACCGCATTGGCCAGTTGCCTCTATGTAGCGAGCCTGTCGGCCTTTAAGGAACGTGCTGTAAAACTTGATTTCGCTCCCCCCGTCAGCCCGGCTTGCGATCTCTACGAACTCCGGTGGGATGCCGCCGGTGGAAGTCGAAACAGAGTAGCCACCGGAACGCGGCTCGATTACTGACTGCCAGCGCGTTCCTCCGATACTCACCTCTCCCCATGCATCACGAATGCAAGTGGCGGAAGCCAATGCATCTTGGTTGGAAGAGAAGGTAGCCAAAGGGCCCGACGTTCGCATGTCACCGACGGATGTGCAGGCAGCCAGGAGCAGAAGCGCAATTGTGGCCGTCGCGATACCGAAATGTTGACCACTCCCTTGCATACGCCCGCTCCATTCAAAAAGGGGGAGCTCTGACGCAAACATGCGGCGGCTTCAACGCCATGGACGCAAGAACTACGCACAATGCCTTCCTCCCGTTGACCCACTCCAGGCCCTCGTCTTAGCGTCATCCAAACGCCAGACCTTTCTCCGCGGACCGAGTCAGACCCCTGCCGATGGGCACGTTGTGGAACCGTCGGTCCCATGCTCGAATCAGGCCACTCGATCGTCCAGGAGCATGACGGATGTCATTCAGATCTCAAGCACGGCACTTTGTGTGCATCGCCGTTCTTCTGCTGACGCCCCAGTGGGCCCGCGCCGAGGCGGTTAACGCCACGCCCCAGGCGCCCCCGCTGGTGACGGTAGGCTACGACGCGGCCTTTGATCTGTTCAATCTGCTGGACAACCTGCCTGATTGGCTGCCGGGCTATACCAATGCGATCTACCAGCAGGACTGGGAGCGCAGGTTCGGGCTGGACGCGGAGGATCGTGCCGCGCTCGGGGCGTATGCGCGGTTTCGCCAACGCACGTCTCCCATGGCCCGTGATGACGCGGGGAAACGCCCGCTGGCCGATAGCCTCTTCGCCGGCAGCGATACACGCACCGGCGACCCATACACCGGCTACTTCCAGAACGCGGCGTCATTCACGGCCGCGACCGAGGCCGCCATCGCTGCGCAGGCAGCCGGGGACCGGGAGCTATTGCGACGCTTCTACGCGCGCTTTGCACCCCGGGCGCGCGTGTTGCTGGCCGGGACAGCGCGTTTCCGCCGCCAACAGGAGGCGTTGACCAGGGAGCTGGCGGCGCCGGAGGCCGCTGCGTTTGCGGCGAGCATGCGCACCTTCTACGGCGCCGAGGCTGCCCCCATCTTCCACGTGCGTTTCGTGTGGTGGCCGTACTCGGACCGCACCCAGGCCAAGCTGCGCGGTGGCTCCATCGTGCTGTTCTCCGCGCTGGATGTGGAGGACGACTGGGCGCCGATCGTGCTGCACGAGTACGCGCATTTCCTGTCGGCGGGCCAGCCCGCGGCGAACCGGGAGGCGTTGGCTGCGGCGTTCGCGCGGCGGTGCCCAGGCGCGCTGGCCTTGCCCAATCCGTTGAACGCACTCGAAGAGCCATTGGCCATTTACTGGGGCCAGTATCGGTTCGAACGGGACGTGCGGAGAAAAACACTGTCCAGCGATGCATCGTGGTACATCCAGCCGCACGCGGACCGTGCAGCCAAGGCCATCGCGGCCGCTTTTCCGGCCGATCGCCCGGCGCCGGCGCTTGCCGTGGGGCCGCTGTTGGACGCTGCCGCCTCGGTCTGCGAATAAGGGTGAGAGACTGCTGCCCAGCCAGTCTGCACCACAATGCACTCGCTGCGCGGTGCCATCGCTGACCCTGAAGACGTTCCGGCTAGTGGCGGCGCCGGTGGGCCAGATGCTCTGCCTAAGGCAGGTAATACGCTGCTGCCGTGAGCATGCCAGCTGGGGGTGTAGCGCCCATGCCAGACGGCCAGACGGAAGCGGGCGCCAGGGCCGGTCAGTGCACGTTGCAGACGCACTGCCCCACCCATGGCGCCCGCTCGTTTCCCGAAGAATCAGGTCGGCGCGAAACCGCGTGCGCTCTTCTTTTCATTCTTCTCTGCCTTCTTTTCCTTGGCAGTCTTGGCAGGCTTCTTCTTCTGCTCTTTCTGCTTGTCCATACCCTTGGCCATTGCAGTGTTCTCCGGTGGTTGTGGGGCGGAGCATGGCACATCTGGTGGCGCCCACGCGCGTTCCCGTGTCCGGTCGTTGGGCCCGGTGGGGCGGCACCCGTGCCCTGGCCACCGACGGCCCAGCGCGGCGCGCCCCGGATGGGTGCAGAATGGCTCCCTATCGTCGAGCGCCGCGTCCATGACCATCCCCCAGATGGATGATGTTTTTCACCAGATCGTCGAGCTGTCCCTGGACTCCATCAAGGAAGTCTCACTGGACGGCACGGTCAGGTTCGTCAACGCCCACGGGCTGGCCCGGGTGGCGGCGGAGAATGCCGAGCATGTGATCGGCGCGCAGTGGGCGTCGCTGTGGCCGGAGGAGGAACACCACAAGGTGGCCGACGCCCTGGCCGCCGCCGCGCGCGGCGAGCGCCGCCAGTTCGAGGCCCAATGCCTGACGCCCGCCGGCGAGCACCGGTTCTGGCTGGTCTCCACCAGTCCGCTGCGCGACGCGCAGGGCGCGGTGCGTGGGCTGCTGGCGGTCAACCGCGACGTCACCGCCCGGCATCGCGCCGAGGCCGCGCTGCGCACCCTCACCGCCGCGTTGCGCGACCACGCCCCGTCGATGGTCGGGACGGTGTTCACCGACCAGCTCAACGAACAGTTGGCCGCCCAGCAGCGCAGCACCGAGCTGCAGGGGGAGCTGGACATCGCCCGGGTCGCCCAGCGCGTGGCCGAGACCGTGGCCGCGCAGGCACAGAAGGGCGACGCGGTCGGGCAGTTGCTGGCCGGCACCGTGCACGACCTCAACAACGTGCTGCACGTGGCCGGCACGGCCATCGAGATGGTGCGCACGCACGGGCAGCTGGTGGAGCGCGATGCCAGTCTGCTGCAGATGGCAGACCGGGCGGTGCAGCAGGGCGCGGCAATGTCGCAGCGCCTGCTGGGGTTCGCCCGCCACCACCCCTATCGCCCGCAGTTGGTGGACGTGGCACGGGTGATGGAGGAGCTGTTGCCGCTGCTGCAGCAGGCCGCGGGCGCCGGCATCACGCTGGCCTACCGCCCGGAACTCACCCAGGCGCTGGTCCAGGTCGACCTGCACAGCCTGGAACGGGCGGTGATGAACCTGGTCATCAACGCGCGCGATGCCTGCGGTGACCGCGGCAACGTCACCCTGTTGCTGGGGGAGCGGCAGGTGGAGGAGGTGCCCGTGGAGGAACCGCACAAGCCCGGTGCGTATATCGTGCTCAGCGTTCAGGATGATGGACCGGGCATCGCACCGGAGGTGCGCAAGCGCCTCTTCGAAGCCTACTTCACCACCAAGCCGGCCGGCATGGGCACCGGGCTGGGGTTGGCCCAGATTCGGGGCGCGGTGCGCCAGGCCGACGGATTCGTCGAGATCGATTCGGTCCCGGGGGAAGGCGCACGATTCACGCTGGGGATCCCGCGCGCATGAGGTCCGCGCCGCCGCGAGCGGCGGCAGCGTCCGCGTTTTACTCAGTGGCGAGCGATGACCTAGTGGCGATGCAGGTGCGTGTCGTCCCCGCTTGCACCCGGTGCCTGGGTCATGTCTCCCACGGTGGGGATCAGCCCGTCTTCCACGCGCCGCACAAAGTCGGCAAAGCGCGCGCCGGAAATGGCCTGGCGGTTCTTGCACCGCTCGCAGGTGAGTACGGCCGCACCATGGGCCACGTTGACCAGGCCCGGTGCGCCGGACATGTTGAGGATGGCGTGGCACTGCAGACACTGGGCACGCACGAAGGTCAACCGGCTCAGCGCCTGCGGATCCTCCTGGCTGGCGTCACCGATTACATCCAGCAGGTAGAACAGGCCTGTATTGGGCATCCACTTGGTTCCTCGACGATGCACCTTGAGCGTACTGCCGGAGCCGATCAAGGTCCGGTGAATTCCCGGTCCAAGGCAATGGCGTGATGCCTCAGCCTACTTCGTCGGCAGGCGATCCGGCGCGGCAGGCGGCCACCAGGTGGGCTGCGGCCTCGGCCACCGTCGGCCGGGCCAGGTGGTAGCCCTGTGCCTCGTCGCATCCCCACAGGCGCAGCAGCGACAGCTCCGCCTCGTTCTCCACGCCTTCGGCCACTGTGCGGTAGCCCAATTGCCGGGCCAGTTTGATGATCGCCTCCACTTTCAGCCGCGCGGTGCGTGACTGGGCCATGCCGGTGACCAGGCTGCGATCGATCTTGATCAGCGATACCGGCAGCTCGCTGAGGTAACTGAAGTTGCTGTAGCCGCTGCCGAAGTCATCGATGGCGATGCGGATGCCGGCGGCGGCCATCGCGCGAAGTTGGGGCAGGGCAGACGGATGGCCCTGCAGCCATTCGCCTTCGGTGATTTCCACTTCCAGCAACGACGCAGGCACGCCGTGGGCGGCCATCTGCGAGGACAGCATGTCCCACAGGCCGGCATCGTCGAAGTCGCGCGCCGACAGGTTCAGCGACAGGCAGAAGCCGGGCAGCGTGTGTTGCCAGCGCGCCAGCTGGGCCAAGGCATGGTCCACCACCCAGCGGCTCATCGCCGGCATCAGCGCGGTGCGCTCCAGCACGGGAATGAACTCGCCCGGCCCGACCGGCCCCAGCATCGGGTGCACCCAGCGCAGCAGCGCTTCGGCAGCCACCGGCAGGCCGTCGCACAGCGCGAAGCGGGGTTGGTAGACCAGGTTGAACTGATGCTGCGCCAGGCCGCGCGCCGCGTCGGAAGCCAGCCGATAGCGGCGGCGCAGGCGCGTATCGCGGTCTTCCGAATACCAGCAGCGGCCCGCATCGGTCTGGATGGCGTGGTTCATCGCCACCAGGCATTTGCGGATCACATCGCCGGTGTCCACCGGCGTGGCCTGGAAATCGCAGACGCCGGCATGGAACTGCGGCGACATCGGGATGCTGCCGGCCAGCAACGGCCGCCGCAGGCGCTCACGCAGGCGGTCGAGCAGCGCGTCCACCTGCGCATGGTCCTGGTCGCTGAGCACGAACGCGAAGCGGCTCACGCCCACGTGGTAGGCCGCCGCCTGGTCCTGCAATACGTGCTGCACGCGCAGGGCGGCCTGCCGCAGCAGGGTTTCCACCGGCTTCATGCCCAACGCCTGGCCGGCATCGTTGGCGCTGTGCACGTCGAACACATCCAGCATCACCGCGGTGAAGCGTCCGCTGTCGACGCGCCGCGTCAGCAGGTCCAGATCGGCCTGGAACTGCTGGCGGTTGGGCAGCCCGGTGACCTGCTCGCGGCGGCCCATCGACACCTTCAGTTCCATCTGCGCCATCACCACCCGCGCCAGGGTCTGCAGCTGCTGGGTTTCCAGGGGCGACAGCACTCGCGGCACACGGTCCATCAGGCACAGCGTACCCAGCGCCAGCCCGGCCTTGGTCACCAGCGGTGCGCCGGCATAGAAGCGCAGCTGCTCTGGCCCGGTGACCAATGGGTTGTTGGCAAAGCGCGGATCTTCGCGCAGGTCGGCCACCTGCATCACCTGGTCGGACTGGATCGCCCAGGCGCACACCGAGGCATGCCGGTCGGTGCGATCCAGTGCCAGCCCGACGCGCGAGATGAAGCGCTGGCTGTCGGCATCGAGGATGGAGATCAGCGCGATCGGAACGCCGAAGGTGAAGGCCGCAAGCTCGGTGATCGGGTCCAGTGATTTCCCCAGCGCAGGGTCCATCACGTTCAGGGCTTCGATCAACGCCACCCGGTCACTATCGTCGCTTCTGTCCCACATGTACTGCGCCTGTCGTCCCCTGCCTTGCGGCTACTATCCCGCGCGGGGTGCGCAACGCCCGTGAAGTGCAGGGCAGTGGGGGACACACGCATGAAGCGTTCACGATAGATCACCCCTGCATGGCCCGCGCCAGCACCTCGAACACGCGCGTGTCCTGTGCCTGCGCGGCATTGAAGCGCAGGAAGCCGGGCGCACCCAGCGACGGGCTGAACGCATTGCCGGGCGCCAGCACCACGCCGTCGGCCAGGCTGCGCTGCGCGATGGCTGCAGCGTCCAGGCCATCGGGCAAACGGCACCACAGCAACATGCCCGCCTGCGGCACGATCCAGGGCTGGATGCCGAGCGTGGCAAGGCGATCCAGGGTGAGGTCGCGTGCGGCGGCCAGGCGCGTGCGCACGGTCTCCACGTGGCGGCGGTAGCCGCTGTCGGTGAGTGCGGTGAGCAGGATGTCGGCGGCCAGGCGACCGCCGCCGAAACTGGTGGCGATCTTCAGGTCGGCAAGGGCGTCGATCCACTCCGGTCGTGCGGCGATGAAACCGCATCGCACCGCAGCAGACAGCGTCTTGGAAAAGCTGCCGATCTGGATCACCCGCGACAACCCGTCGAAGGCGGCCAGCCGCGGCGCGGGGCTGTGTTCGAAATCCGCAAACAGGTCGTCTTCGACGATCACCAGGTCGCTGCCTTCGGCCAGCGTCAGCAGGCGGTGTGCGGTCACCGGCGAGAGCACCGCCCCGGTCGGGTTGTGCAGGCCCGAATTGGTGATGTACAGCCGCGGCGAATGCGCCTGCAGCGCCGCACCGAACGCCTCCACGTCGGGCCCGTTGGGCGTGTACGGAATGCCCACCACCTGCACCCGGTGTGCCTTGAGCAGAGCCAGGAAATTGAAATAGCAGGGGTCATCGACCAGCACGGTGTCGCCGGGCTGCAACAGGAAACGGCAGATCAGGTCGACGGCATGCGAGCCCGACTCGGCCAGCAGGATCTGCTCCGGTGCTGCGTCCACCCCCTGGCCGGCCAGCCGCCGTGCCAGCAGCTGGCGCAGCGGCGGCAGGCCCAGCGGGCTGGCGTAGTCGGCCAGGGACGTGGCCGATGCGCGGGCCGCGCTGCGCAGGCCGCGGCGGATGCCCTCGACGTACATCCAGTCTTCGGGCAACCAACCGCAGCCCGGCTTTAGCACGCGCGCATCGTGCTCCAGCGATTGCCGGGCCAGCCAGAGCGGGTCGACCTGGCGGTCGCGGGGCGGGTCGATGCCGCTCAGCGCAAGCGGTGCCACCGGTCCGTTGACGTGGAATCCCGCGCCGGGGCGTGAACTGATGACGCCTTCGGCCACCAGCCGTGCGTACGCTTCCACCACCGTGGACACAGACACCTGCAGGGCCTTGGCCTGGGCGCGCACCGACGGCAGGCGCATGCCCGGCACGTAGCTGCGGGCGTTGATGCGGGCGCGCACGCTGGTCATCACGGCGGCGATGCGGGTAGGGCGAAGCTCCATGCCACGGGGTCCGTACTGGGGATGGGGGCATAACAGTTTGGTGAAAGTGTACTGGACTGTGTCTGGGGCCGGCAGGCGCCGCGTGGTCCACTGGTGGCCACTCGCAGGAACACCAGAATGGACACCACCACCCGGGGCTGGATCAACGGATTCATCGGCGTACTGATCTTCGCCGGCTCGCTGCCCGCCACGCGCGTGGCGGTCGCCGACATTGATCCGACCTTGCTGACCGCCGCGCGCGCCAGCATCGCCGCCCTGATCGCCGCGGCGATGCTGCTGGTGCTGCGCCAACCGCGCCCGGCACGTACCGAGGTGGCGTCATTGCTGGTGGTGGCGCTGGGCGTGGTGGTGGGGTTCCCGCTGCTCACCGCGTTGGCCCTGCAGCATGTGTCCTCGGCGCACTCGATCGTGTTCCTGGGCCTGCTGCCGCTGAGCACGGCGGTGTTCGGCGTGCTGCGCGGCGGCGAACGGCTGCGCCCGGCGTTCTGGGGGTTTTCGCTGCTGGGCAGCGCCTCGGTTGCCGGCTACGCGCTGCTCGGCGGCGGTGCTGCGTCGTTGCAGGGCGACCTGCTGATGCTGGCGGCGGTGGTGGTGTGCGGGCTGGGCTATGCCGAAGGGGCGCGGCTGTCGCGCACGCTGGGTGGGTGGCAGGTGATCAGCTGGGCGCTGCTGCTGGCGATGCCGCTGATGGTGCCGCTGATGTGGCTGCGCTGGCCGCCCACCTTGGCCACCATCGGCGCGCCGGCCTGGTGGAGCCTGGCCTACGTGTCGGTGTTCAGCATGCTGGTCGGCTTCATGTTCTGGTATCGCGGGCTGGCCCAGGGAGGCATCGCCGCAGTGGGCCAGCTGCAGTTGCTGCAGCCGTTCTTCGGGCTGGGCCTGGCGGCGCTGCTGCTGCACGAACAGGTGAGCTGGACGATGCTGGCGGTCACCGTGTGTGCGGTCAGCTGCGTGGCCGGGGCCCGGCGGTTTGCCCGCTGAGCTGCGGCCGGGCGTAGGGCTCTAAAGCCCCATGCCACCCACAGGCTCGGTCTCGATGCGCTCGCCGAACCCGGTGATGTGCGGCCGGGCCCTGGCGATCGCAGCCTGTACCGCAGGCAGTGCCAGCGACGCGCGATGGTGGTCCTGGCTGTCCCACACCTCGGTGATCCAGAGCGCATCGGCATCGGTGGGATCGCGGGCCACCACGTAGCTGCGGCAACCGGGCATGGCATCGGTGCCTTCCTGCAGGATCGCGATGACCGCGTCGCGCTGCCCGGGTGCGATCAACATCCTGCCAATCAAGCCGTACATGCCTGCCACCTGCCACGAGGAATCAGCCGGCATCGTGCGCGCGGCGCGCGCAGCTGGTCAACCGGCGTTTGAGCCGACCTCACCGCTGCGCTATCCTGCGCGCCGCCGTTGCCCGCCCCGCTGGATCGTGATGACCCCACCCTGATACCGCGTTCACCACGCGCCCGTGCCACTGCCGGGTTCCAGGGAGTGTCCTGTCTTCATCACACAGCGCGCCGTGCGTATCGCCGGTGCGCGGAGTCTGCCCATGTCTGTTTCCTACCCGCTGCGCCAGCAATGGCTCGGCAATATCCGCGGTGACCTGCTGTCCGGGACCGTGGTCGCGCTGGCCCTGATCCCCGAGGCGATCGCGTTTTCGATCATCGCCGGGGTCGACCCCAAGGTGGGGCTGTATGCCTCGTTCTGCATCGCGGTGGTCACCGCCATCGCCGGCGGTCGCCCGGGCATGATTTCGGCGGCCACCGGTGCGATGGCGCTGGTGATGGTGGACCTGGTCAAGGACCATGGCCTGCAGTATCTGCTGGCGGCCACCATCCTGGCCGGGCTGCTGCAGGTGCTGGCGGGGGCGTTGAAACTGGGCGTGCTGATGCGCTTCGTGTCGCGCTCGGTGATCACCGGGTTCGTCAACGCGCTGGCGATCCTGATCTTCCTGGCGCAGATGCCGGAACTGATCGGGCGCTCCTGGCACGTGTGGGCCGTCTGCGCGGCCGGGCTGGCCATCATCTACCTGTTGCCGCGGGTAACGCGCGCGGTGCCTTCGCCGCTGGTGGCGATCGTGGTGCTCACCGCGCTGTCGATCGGCCTGCACTGGGACGTGCGCACCGTGGGCGACATGGGGGCGCTGCCGGACAGCCTGCCGGTGTTCCTGTTCCCCGATGTGCCGCTCACCTGGGACACGCTGCGCCTGCTGCTGCCGGTGTCGGCCACGCTGGCGGTGGTGGGCCTGCTGGAGTCGATGATGACCGCGCAGATCGTGGAGGACATGACCGACACGCCCAGCCAGCGCAACCGCGAGTGCGCCGGGCAGGGCCTGGCCAACATCACCGCCGGGTTGTTCGGCGGCATGGGCGGCTGCGCGATGATCGGCCAGTCGGTGATCAACGTGTCGTCCGGCGGGCGCGGGCGGCTGTCGTGTCTGGTGGCCGGCGTGCTGCTGTTGCTGCTGGTGGTGTACGGCGCCGAGTGGGTGCGGCAGATCCCCATGGCCGCGCTGGTCGCGGTGATGGTGATGGTCAGCATCGGCACGTTCCATTGGCGCTCCTTCCAGGAGCTGCGCCAGCACCCGAAGAGCTCCTCGGTGGTGATGATCGCCACCGTGGTGGTGACCGTGGCCACCCACGACCTGGCCAAGGGCGTGCTGACCGGCGTGTTGCTGTCGGCGTTGTTCTTCGCCCGGAAGGTGGGGCGCATGCTGCAGGTGGGCGATACGGTGTTGGCCGACGGCACCCGCGTGTACACGGTCAGCGGCCAGGTGTTCTTCGCCTCGGCCGGGCAGTTCGCGGCCAGTATCGACCTGCTGCAGGTGCCGGGGCAGGTGGTGATCGACCTGACCGATGCGCACTTCTGGGACCTCAGTGCCGTGGCGGCGCTGGAGCGGGTGGTGGACAAGCTGCGCGCCCATGGCGCCGAGGTGGAGGTGCGCGGGCTCAACGCGGCCAGCCAGACCCTGGTCGAGCGCGTGGGGCGTTCGACCGGCCACGCGGCCGCGCGCCCCGGCGAACACTGAACGGGGTCAGGAAACGGTCCTCAACATCGGCGCGCCAGCGCCGTTATCCAGCTCAATGCCCCGATGTCTGCGATCGGGGCAAGGGCTGGCCGTGAGTTGCACCGCGCCACCCGGACCGCAATGGACTGCGCGAAGCCGTAGTGGCGCCCCCAGGCGATCGCTGATCCGACCTTTTTTCCGGAACCGCCCCCCATGCCTGCGTCCCGCCCGACCTCTTCCCCGCGCCCCGGATGCATCGCCAACCGGCTGATGCTGGGGACCGCGCTGATCGCCATGCTCTGCTTCGGCATCACCGCTGCCATCAGCTACCGCGAAGCCAGCCAGGCGCTGATCGATTCTTCGCGTCAGACCATGCAGAGCGAGGCCAATGCCGAATCGCGCCGGGTCGGTGCCGACCTGGCCGCCGCGTTCTCCACCAGCCAGGCGCTGGCCGACAGCCTGGTGGTGCAGCACGCGGCCGGCGGCTTGACCCGGGCCACCGCCTCGCACGTGATCGAACAGCAGCTGCGCTCGCACCCGGAGTGGGTGGGGCTGGGCACTCTGTGGGAGCCGCGGGCCTTCGATGGCAAGGACAGCGAGTTCGTCGATGCCGAAGCACACGACGCGACGGGCCGTTTCATGAGCTACTGGTCCTGGCAGGACGGCACGCCCAAGCAGGACCCGCTGAAGGGCTACGAGGTCCCCGGTGATGGCGACTGGTACCTGCGTCCGCGTGCGCTCAAGCGCCAGACCGTGGCCGAACCGTACAACTACGAGATCGCCGGCAAGCCCGTGCTGATGACCACCCTCTCCACCCCGGTGCTGGACAAGGACACCTTCCTTGGCGCAGTCACCGTCGACTTCGGCCTGGCCGCCTTGCAGGAGCGCCTGGCCGCGCTGCGCCCGATGGGCGAAGGCCACGTCGAACTGATTTCCCCGGGCGGCATCGTGCTGGCGGCCCAGGATGCCAAGGAGATCGGCAAGCGTCGCGACGATGCCGCCACCCGCCGGATGCTGGCTGCGGTGGGTGCCGACAAGCCCTACGAAGACTTCAGCGTGGATGCGGCCGGCAACGTGAAGGCGTATGTGCCGCTGCGCATCGGCACCAGCCAGGAGCGCTTCGCCCTGGGCGTGGTGGTGCCGCACGACCTGATCACCGCGCAGGCGCGTGCGCTGCTGTGGATCATCCTGGCCGTGGGTCTGGGTGCGGCACTGGTGCTCAGCGCCAGCGTCTACGTGCTGCTGCGCCGCCAGGCGATCCGCCCGCTGGCCGAAGCGGTGCGGCTGTCGGCCGATGTTGCCGAAGGCCGCCTGGATACCGCGCTGCCGCCGCCGCGCAACGACGAAGTGGGACGCCTGCTCGAATCGATGCAGCGCATGCGCAGCCAGGTGCGCGCGGTGATGGCCGCACAGGGCGAAATGGCGCAGCGGCATGAAGCCGGTGAGCTCAGCTACCGCATGGACGTGCAGTCCTTCCCGGGCGAATACGGGCAGATGGTGGGCGACACCAACCAGCTGGTCGGCGCCAACATCGCCGTCACCCGCCGCCTGGTGGAAGTGATGCAGCGTTACGCGGTGGGCGACCTGTCCCAGGACATGGACCGCCTGCCGGGCGAGCAGGCGCGCTTCACCGAGGCGATGGATACCACCAAGGCCAACCTGCGCGCGATCAACACCCAGATCCGCGACCTGGCCGGTGCTGCGGCGCTGGGCGATTTCAGCCAGCGGGGCGACGTGATGCGCTTCGACCACGACTTCCGCGGCATGGTCGAAAACCTCAACACCATGATGCAGGTCAGCGACGACAACCTGCAGCAGATCTCCGCGCTGCTGCGGGCGATCGCCGCCGGTGACCTCACCGCGCGCATGCACGGGCAGTTCCATGGCGTGTTCGCGCAGATGCGCGACGACGCCGACACCACCGTGACCCAGTTGACCGACATCGTCGGCCGCATCCAGCAGGCCACGGCCAGCATCAACCTGGCCGCTGGCGAGATCGCCTCGGGCAACAGCGACCTGTCGCGTCGCACCGAGCAGCAGGCGGCCAGCCTGGAAGAAACCGCGGCCTCGATGGAAGAGCTGACCTCCACCGTGCGCCAGAACGCCGATCACGCCGTGCAGGCCAACACGCTGGCGGCCAACGCGGCCGAGGTGGCGTCGCAGGGCGGGCAGGTGGTGGGCCAGATGGTGACCACCATGGCCGGTATCGAGGCCTCGTCCAAGCGCATCGCCGAGATCATTTCGGTGATCGACGGCATCGCCTTCCAGACCAACATCCTGGCGCTGAACGCCGCCGTTGAAGCCGCCCGTGCCGGTGAGCAGGGCCGCGGCTTTGCGGTGGTGGCCTCTGAAGTGCGCGCGCTGGCGCAGCGTTCCGCCGGTGCGGCCAAGGAGATCAAGACCTTGATCGACGACTCGGTCAGCCAGGTCACCCAGGGCTCGGCACTGGTGCGCACCGCCGGTGACACCATGCAGGAAATCGTCAGCGGCGTGCGCCGCGTCAACGACATCATGGCCGAGATCTCGGCGGCGTCGAAGGAGCAGTCGGCTGGCATCGAGCAGGTGAACCAGGCCATCACCCAGATGGACGAAACCACCCAGCAGAACGCCGCGCTGGTGGAAGAAGCCACCGCGGCCGCCCGTGCGATGGAAGAGCAGGCCCAGCACCTGGGCACCGCCGTGGCGATCTTCCGCATCGATACCGGCGCCTCCCCGGCCCCTGCGTCGCGCCCGCACGCTGCGCCGTCGGCCAGGCGGGCCGCCGCCGCACGCGGCGCACAGCGTGACCCGGCGCTGGCCGGCGACGACTGGCAGACGTTCTGATCCCGGCGCGCGCGGCGGGGTCCGCCGCGCGCTCGGCTAGACTGTGCAGGTGAACACGGCAGGTGCCCACGCACCTGCCCCGCACAGGACGGCGCATGAAACGCACTGCACGCACTCCGCCGTGTACCGGCGGCACGGTTCCCGCGCCCCTGTTGTCGGTGCGCGCATGACCGCGCCTTCCAACCGGCTTGGCCTGGCCGCACTCACCGCCCTGGTGGTGGGGTCGATGGTGGGCGCGGGCATCTTCTCGCTGCCGCAGAACATCGCGCGCAGTGCCGGTCCCGGCGCGGCGCTGCTGGGATGGGCGATCAGCGGCCTGGGCATGCTGATGCTGGCGTTCGTGTTCCCGAACCTGGCCAACCGCAAGCCGCAGCTGGATGCGGGCATCTACGCCTATGCCAAGGCGGGCTTCGGCGACTACATCGGCTTTTCGTCGGCGTGGGGCTACTGGATCTGCTCGCTGCTGGGCAACGTCAGCTTCTTCGTACTGATCTTCAGCGGGCTGGGCTACTTCGTGCCGGCCTTCGGCGAGGGCAACACCTGGCAGGCCATTGCCTGTGCATCGGTGCTGCTGTGGGCCATGCACGCGATGGTGTTGCGCGGGATCGGCCAGGCGGCGCTGATCAACGCGGTGGTCACCGTGGCCAAGGTGGTCCCGATCGTGGTGTTCGTGGTGATTGCCGCCATCGGCTTCCGGCTGGAGGTCTTCACCGCCGATTCTGGGGCACGCTGTCGCTGGGTAGTCTTGGCGGGCAGCTGCGCGGGATGATGCTGATCACCGTGTGGGTGTTCATCGGCATCGAGGGCGCCAGCATCTATTCGCGCCGGGCGGCACGCCGCGCCGATGTCGGCCGTGCCACGGTGATCGGCTTCCTGGGCGTGCTGGCGCTGCTGATGCTGGTCAACCTGCTGTCGATGGGCGTGCTGGGCCAGCAGCAGCTGGCCCACCTGCACAATCCGTCGATGGCGTTCGTCCTGGAGGCCATCGTCGGCCCATGGGGCGCGCGTCTGATCATCGTCGGGATGGTCGTGTCGGTGCTGGGTGCATTGCTGGCCTGGGTGCTGCTGTGCGCCGAAGTGCTGCATGCCGCGGCCGGCGACGGCACCATGCCGGCTTTCCTGGCCCGGCAGAACGCCAACGATGTGCCGGCCAACGCGCTGTGGCTGACCAACGGGCTGATCCAGCTGTTCCTGGTGATCACCCTGTTCAGCGCCAGCACCTACACCAGCCTGGTGCTGCTGGGCGCATCGATGGCGCTGGTGCCGTACCTGTTCTCGGCCGCCTACGGGGTGCTGGTGGCCTGGCGCGGTGAAGGGTATGCAGACCGTTCGGCGCCGCGCCGACGCGATCTGGTGATTGCGGTGCTGGCCACCGTGTACGCACTGTGGCTGGTGTATGCCGGCGGGGTGACGCAGGTGCTGCTGTCGGCGCTGCTGTACGCACCGGGCATGCTGATGTTCGCGCTGGCCAAGCAGCAGCGCGGGCAGCCGGTGTTCACCCCGGTGGAGCGGGTGATCGCGGTGTGCGTGCTGGCGGTGGCGCTGGCGGCGGTGTGGGGGCTGTGGCACGGCCACCTGACCTTGGGCTGAGGCGCGCCCAGTATCGCGCCAAACCGGTAGGTACCAACCGTTGGTTGGTACGGACGCCTCTTGTTTTCCCTGCGAATGGGCGAAGAACCAAAAAAGGTTCTTCGTCCATCTGAGGGAAGCGTCTTGTTGCAAGGGCCGTCGCAGAGTGAGCATGACGCTATGCGGGTGGTTGGGTGTGCAGGCGCCGTTTGGATCGGCTGGCGTCTCCGATCGGGCCGGTCGCGAGCGTGAGGGCCCCGTAGCAGCCGGTAGGCCCCTGGCGCAAATGTCCCCCGGCCGCGGGGCGGCCTCCTCCTTTATTTTGCCCAGGAGCCTACCGGCCGCTACGGGGCTCGGCTTGCGGTAAGGAGGGGAAGCCAGGCTTTTCTGGCGCTGTCGGTGGGTCGGGCGCTGGGGCCCCGTGCCCTTGGAGGCGAAATAAAGGAGGAGGTGGCGGCCGCAGGCCGACGCAGGGGGACATTCGCCGGAAAGGGCACGGGGCCCCAGCGCCCGACCCGCCGACGGCCGCGCCTGGAAAACGTCAAAGCACGTTTCTGCTTGGCCCGCGAATGGGAGAAGAACCAAAAAAAAAAACCCGGTCATGCGACCGGGCTTTGATTCAACGCGTGAGGGCAGTGCTTACCAGCGCATGCCCGCGAAGGGGTTCCAGCTGGTGTCGCCCTTCACCTTTTCCAGGTAATAGGAGTAGTTGGCGGTCAGGGCGATCAGCAGCGACCACGCAATGGCGATGCCGTTGCCGACAGCCTTGGGCATGAAGGCGGCCACCACCATCACCACGATCGACAGGCCCAGGATGGTCAGGGCCTTGCGCCACATGCCCAGGATCAGGAAGTAGATCCAGCTGAAGAACAGCGCGAAGAAGTTGAAGTTGACCTTGATCTTCTCGCCGAACGGCAGCTCCTTGTACGCGGCCTTGAAGGCCGGCGAACTCGGGGCGCCATGCTGGTTGAAGAAGTTGAAGCGGAACTGCCACTTCGGGCTGAGCGGTGCAGAAGAAGAGGTATTGGAGTCCATGTCCGTCGCATGTGTGTAAACGCTTACATGATAGCTGTGGACTTCGGCCCAGCGCCAGTATTCTGGCGCGCCCGATGGGGGAGTGCAGGGGCCGTCACACATTCGAAAACGTTTTGATATAGGGTGCGCATTCCGCGCGGCGGGGAGCCGTGGGGCGTATTGGAATGCATCGAGAAAACCAGACCATGTCGAGTGTTGTCACCCTGCCCGAACGCGCTGAAGCGGGTCCGTGCATCGCGCCTTGCCCTATTGCCACCCAGGCCCAGCACCAGCTGGCGCAACTGCAGTTCTCGCAGTCCGCGTCACGTGCGTTGGCCCGCCCGCCGGTAGTGGCCGACATCGCGGCGGCCAGCACACCGCTGACCGCCTGATCGGCACGCGCGCGGGGAACCCCCGCGCGCGCCCACGCACGCCTCAGAAGCGCGCGGTCATGCCCAGGAAGTAGCTGCGGCCGGCCACGAAGTAGTCGGTGGCGCCTTCGGCGTACAGCTTCTTGTCGGCCAGGTTGCTCACCCCGCCGCGCACGGTCAGCGTGCTGTTGACGTGCCATGCCGCGGTCAGGTCATACAGCGTGTAGGCCTTGATGAAGGTGCTGGCGATGCCGGCCTGCTTGCCGGTGTACTGCGCCGATACCGTTGCCGAGAACGCATCCAGCGGAGTCCAGTCCACCGAGGAGTAGCCGGAGAACTCCGGCGTGTCGATCAGGTTCTCGCCGGTGGTCAGGTTCTTGGCTTCCTTCATCCAGGTCGCCGCCGTGCGCCAGCGCCAGTGTTCGCCCAGGCTCAGGTTGACGTTGCCTTCCATGCCGCTGGTGCGGGCACGCTCGACATTGTCCATGCACGTCCACCAGTAGCCGTTGAAGAAGCCGAGGGGTTCGTATTCGATCTTGTTCTTGAAGTCGGTATGGAAGTAGGTCAGCCCGGTGTCCACGGTGCCGTTGTCGAAATTGAACCCGATCTCGCGGTTGGTGCTGGTTTCCGGATCCAGGTTCGGGTTGCCGGCCATGTAGCAGCCGCCGGTGACATACCCCAGCGGGCGTAGCGAACCGCAGCCGCGGCCGCCCGACTGCGTCGCCGCCGACGCCGCGTTCTCGGTCAGGCTGGGCGCGCGGAAGCCCTTGGAGATGCCACCGCGCAGCGTCCAGCTTTCCGCCGGGTGGTAGACCAGGTACGCACGCGGGCTGACGTGACTGCCGAACTGCTCGTGGTGGTCCAGCCGCGCGCCGAGGGTGAGGGCAAGCGTTTCGTGCAGCTTCAGCTCGTCCTCGACGAACACCGCCCAGGTATCCACTTCCAGCGATGCGCCATTCACCGGGTTGCCGGCGTAGTCCACCGGGGCCTGACCGATGGTGTCGGTGTTGGTCAGCTCCTGGCGCTTCCACTGGCCGCCCACGCTCAGCTGGTGGTCCACCCACAGGGTGAACGGCGTGCTCAGGCTGCCTTCCAGGATCATGTCCTTGGCTTCGGAGCGGCCGGTCGGGCCGATGTCGTTCTTGAATTCGGTCCAGTAGCCGGTGATCTTGGAGGTGCCGAAGGACCAGTTGCCGGTGTGGCTCAGCGACAGGCTGGTGCGCTTGAGCTCGCTGGCGCCCCAGGCGCCGTCGCCTTCGTCTTCCAGCGAGGTGCTGGCAAAGGCCTGCTGCACGCCGTAGCCGGCTTCGAACTGCAGGCTCTGCGCGTCGCTCAGTGTCCAGTCCAGCAGGGCATCGAAGTTGCGGTCCTTCTCGCCGCCATAGGCATTCCCGTACATGCCGCCATTGCTGCGGTCCGAGTCGCGGTTGGTGTAGCTGGCGCCGACGCGCATGCCGATGTTCTCGGTGAGCGGGCCGGAGAAGTTGGTGCCGATCTGCTGGGTGTCCCCGCGCTTGCTGTCCTGCGGCGAGGTGTAGCTGTGGGTGGCGCTGCCGCTCCAGGTGTCGCCGATGCGGCGGGTGATGATGTTGATCACCCCGCCCATCGCATCCGAGCCGTACAGCGAGGACATCGGGCCACGCACCACTTCGATGCGCTCGATCTGGTCCGGCGAGATCCAGTTGAGGTCCTGGCGGCCCAGGTCGGGGCGGTAGTTGGTCGAGGCCGAGCTGCCCACGCGCTTGCCGTCCACCAGGATCAGCGTGTAGTTGGACGGCATGCCGCGCAGCTTGATCTTGGACTGTTCGCCGGCGGCGCTGAGTCCGCCGGTGACGCCGGGAATGCGGCTGAGCAGGGTGCCCAGGTCATGCACGGGCTGGCGCTCGATGTCCTCGCGCGAGATCACGCTGATGCTGGCCGGGGCATCCTTGATCCATTGCTGGTTGCCCGAGGCGGTGACCACCACGGTGTCGAGGTTCTTGGCGGCGGGCTCGCCGGCGCCAGCGGCCAGCGCAACGACCGGGGTGGCCAGCAGCAGGCACACGGCCAGCGCCAGCGGTGCACGGACCAGGCGCGCAGGACGACGGTGCAGGGGGGAGGGGCGGGGAGCAGACATGAGGGTCTTCCATGGAGGGGTAAGGAGTACCCGACCGGGAAGCGACTCGCGAAGACAGCACGACGAAGCAGGCAACCCGACCGGAGAGACTGCGCACGGCGGGGGGCCGACGCGTCTGGGTGGGTAGTGCGGTAACGCATGCCTGCCTGATTAACGTAATGATAACCGTTTACAAAATGAATGGGGAGAGCCCTGTGCCATAAGGCATGCGGCGTTCTGTCGCACCGCGCCTGTGGATGCCTTGGCCCGATCTTGCTGAATGGGGAGAAATCAAGGAAAGAACTTTCGCACCCGGCTTACATTTGCCCCCCTATGCTGAGCCGCATTTTTCGTCTCGGTACGGTGGAGAGTTCGTGGGTTCCGGTAGTGACAGACAACAGCTGCGTGCCGGCCACGGCCCCGCGCAGGCAGAATGCAAGCACGCCGCTGGGCGTGTCGGGATCTGGATGACCCTCTCCGCACCGGGCACGCCCGGCCTGCCATCACCCACGCAGGGGCGCCGCCGATGAGTGTGCAGTCCGTCATGCAGGTGGCCGATGCCGGGCAGGCGATCCTGCCCGCCGAAGCCCCGATGTCGATGCCCGAGCAGTCCTTCAAGGAAGGGCGGCTGCAGGTGCCGCGGCAACGCACTGCGCCACGGCTGATGGCGTTGCGACGCTTCTATATCCTGGGCGGCACGGGGGCGATGACCCTCGCCGCAACCGTGATGATGTGGAAGGTGCTGGCCATGAATGGCATCAGCGTGCTCGAGGCCTGCCTGCTGGTGCTGTTCGTGGCCCTGTTCGCGTGGATCGCGCTGTCGTTCTCCGGCGCGGTGGCCGGCTTCCTCACCGCCGTGTTCGACCGGGGCTACAAGCTCGGCATCGACCCGGACCAGCCGTTGCCGGTGGTCCATACCCGCACTGCGCTGCTGATGCCCACCTACAACGAAGACCCGCGCCGGCTGCTGGCCGGCCTGCAGGCCATCTACGAATCGGTAGCCGACACCGGGCGGCTGGCGCAGTTCGATTTCTTCGTGCTCAGCGACACCCGCCGCGAGGATATCGGCGTGGCCGAGGCGCAGGCGTTCGCTGCGTTGTGCGATGCCGTGGGCGGACACGACCGCCTGTTCTACCGGCGGCGCGGCGACAACAGCGGTCGCAAGGCCGGCAACATCGCCGACTGGGTGCGCCGCTTCGGCGGTGGCTACCCGCAGATGCTGATCCTGGACGCCGACAGCCTGATGACCGGCGACACCATCGTGCGCCTGGTGGCGGGCATGGAACACAACCCCGACGTCGGCCTGATCCAGACCTTGCCGGCGGTGATCGGCGGACGCACGCTGTTTGCGCGCATGCAGCAGTTCGGCGGGCGCGTGTACGGCCCGGTGATCGGCCGCGGCGTGGCCTGGTGGCATGGCGCGGAAAGCAACTACTGGGGCCACAACGCCATCATCCGCACCCAGGCCTTCGCCGAGAACGCCGGCCTGCCCGCATTGCCCGGGCGCGAGCCGTTCGGCGGCCACGTGCTCAGCCATGATTTCGTCGAAGCGGCGCTGATGCGTCGCGGCGGCTGGGCCACGCACATGGTGCCCTACCTCAAGGGCAGCTATGAAGAGGGCCCGCCCACCCTCACCGACATGCTGGTCCGTGACCGGCGCTGGTGCCAGGGCAACCTGCAGCATGCCAAGGTGGTGGGCTCCAAGGGCCTGCACTGGGTCAGCCGCATGCACATGATGATCGGCATCGGCCACTACTTCACCGCGCCGATGTGGGGCATGTTGATGCTGGTCGGTATCGCCATTCCGCTGTTCCAGGGCGGCATCGATTTCAACGAAGTGCTGCACCTGTCGCCGAGCCTGTACTGGCGCCACCAGGACGAAGAGAAGGTGATCCGCATGTTCGCCAGCACCTTGGTGGTGCTGCTCACCCCCAAGGTGCTGGGCTACGTGGCCATGCTGCTGGACCGGGTGGAGCGCCGTGGCTGTGGCGGTGGCATCCGCGCACTGCTGTCGATGCTGCTGGAAACCCTGCTGGCCGCGCTGATGGCACCGGTGGTCATGTACGTGCAGTCACGCGGCGTGGCCGAGGTGCTGGCCGGCAAGGATTCGGGTTGGGATGCGCAGCAACGCGACGACGGCGGCATCTCCTGGCCGGCCCTCATCCGCGGCTATGGCGGGCTGAGCGTGTTCGGGCTGTTCATGGGCCTCCTGGCCTATGCCGTGTCGCCGTCGCTGGCGGCATGGATGGCCCCGGTGGTGGTGGGCATGGTGCTGGCCATTCCGGTGGTGGCGCTGACCTCCTCGCGCAGTGCCGGCACGCTCATGCATCGGTTGCGGCTGATGGAGATTCCCGAGGAAACCGCACCGCCCAAGGTGCTGGTGCGCGCGGCGGAGCTGCGCAAGGCCGCGGCCGAGGCCAAGGCGCTGGGCTGAGCGGCGCGGCATAATGCGGTTCGACCGTAGTGGAGCCGCACCATGCTGGACAGCGTCATCAACGAAACCGGTACCGACCCGCAATGGGCGGTGCTCTGGCTGCACGGCTTGGGCGCCGACGGCAACGACTTCGCCCCCATCGTGCCCGAGCTGCTGCGCCCGCACTGGCCGGCCATCCGCTTCGTGTTCCCGCATGCGCCGGTACAGCCGATCACGATCAACAACGGCGTGCCGATGCGCGCCTGGTACGACATCGTCAGCATGGACTTCCGCTCGCGTGCCGACGCCGCCGGCGTGGCGGCGTCGGTGCAGGCGCTGGATACCCTGATCGACCAGCAGGTGGCCGCCGGCATTCCGGCCGAGCGCATCCTGCTGGCCGGGTTCTCGCAGGGCGGGGCGGTAATCCTGAGCGCGGTGCTGCGCCGCAGCCGCCCGATCGGTGGCCTGATCGCGCTGTCCACCTACCTGCCCGACCCGGAGACCGCTGCCGCCCAGCGTGCCCCTGACGGCATCCGGCCGCCGGTGTTCATGGCCCACGGCGTGCAGGACCCGGTGATTCCGCAGGCGATCGCCGCGCACACCGCGCAGACCCTGAAGGACCTCGGTTTCCCGCTGGAGTGGCACTCCTACCCGATGGCCCACCAGGTCTGCGCCGAGGAACTGGAGGCGCTGGGCGACTGGCTGGACGCACGGTTCCGGGCCGCCTGAGCCATGACCGACCCGCGCCAGCAGCCGTGGTTGCCCGAGCTGTGCCGGTTGCCGCGGCTGGCGGCGATGCTCGGCCTGGCCGAGCTGGTGGTGGTGGTGGTGGCGTTGGCGCCCGATGGCAGCCGCCATTGGAGCGTGTCGGATTTCCTGTCGGCCAGCGGCTTTGCGCTGTGGTTGTCGCTGGCGGTGACGGTGTGCCTGTGCGCGGCACGCACCGCGCTGTCGCGGTTGCCTGAAGCGGCCGGCACGGCGCTGGCGGTGGCCATGACCGTGCTGATTGCCGCCGTCTGCGCCGGCATCGTGCACGGCCTGTACGGCGTGCTCGATGCCGGGGGCTTCGCGCGGCACATCGGGTTCTGGCGCTTCACCCTGGGCAGCGCCACCATGACCGCCCTGATCGTGGCGCTGGCGCTGCGCTACTTCTATGTCAGCGACCGCTGGGCCGCGCAGGTGGTGGCCAACGCGCGCGCCCAGGCCGACGCGCTGCAGGCGCGGATCCGCCCGCACTTCCTGTTCAACAGCATGAACCTGATCGCCAGCCTGGTGCGCCGCGACCCGGTGGTGGCCGAGCGCGCTGTGCTGGACCTGTCCGACCTGTTCCGCGCGGCGCTTGGCGCGGGCGAGGGCGACTCCACCCTGCAGGCCGAGTGCGAACTGGCCGAGCGTTACCTGTCGATCGAATCGCTGCGCCTGGGCGAACGCCTGCAGGTGCAATGGCAGCGCGACGAACCCTTGCCCTGGTCGTTGCCGATGCCGCCGCTGGTGCTACAGCCGCTGGTGGAAAACGCCGTGCTGCATGGCATCTCGCGGCTGCCGGGGGGCGGCACCATTGTCATCGCGCTGTCGTGCGTGGACGGCCAGCTGCGTATCCGGGTGCACAACCCCGCGCCGGACCCGCAGGGTCGCGCGCTGCCGCTGACCCAGGGCGCGGGTCACGCGCAGCGCAGCATCGCCCACCGGCTGGCATGGCGCTTCGGCCCCGCGGCCCGGATGACGGGGGCATGGAGCGACGGCTACTATGCGTGCGACATCACCGTTCCGGTGCCCTGAGGAAACAGCCTTGAAGGTGGTCATTGCCGACGACGAGCCGCTGGCCCGCGAGCGCCTGCGCAGCCTGCTGGCCGAACAGCCCGGGGTGGAGGTGGTGGCCGAGGCCGAGAACGGCGAGCAGGCATTGCATGCCTGCGCCGCGCTGCAGCCGGACCTGGTGCTGCTGGACATCGCCATGCCCGGCCTGGACGGCCTGGAAGCGGCCCGTCACCTGGCCACCTTCGACCCGCGCCCGGCGGTGGTGTTCTGCACCGCCTACGACGCCCACGCGCTGTCGGCGTTCGAGGCCGCCGCCATCGATTACCTGATGAAGCCTGTGCGCCCCGAGCGGCTGGCCGCCGCGCTGGAACGTGCGCGCACCTTCCTGGCCGGGCGCAGCGGACATCCCGGCACGCCCAGCCAGCAGGCCCGCACCCTGTTGTGCGCGCGCCTGCGCGGCAGCCTGCGGCTGATTCCGATCGAGGACATCCACTACCTGCAGGCCGAAGAGAAGTACGTGGTGGTGCACCACGCACGCGGCGAAGACCTCATCGAGGAATCGCTGAAGTCGCTGGAAGAGGAATTCGTCGGCCGGTTCGTGCGCATCCACCGCAACTGCCTGGTGGCCCGCCACGAGCTGCTCGAGCTGCGACGAAATAGCGCAGGCCAGGTCCAGGCCTTGCTGCGCCATGGCAAAGCCCCGCTGGAGGTCAGCCGGCGCTGCGTGGCCAGCATCAAGCAGGATCTCCTGTAGGTATCGACCGTTGGTCGATACGCCGCTGCCCGCGCAGCGAAGCATGCCGCCGTTGGCCGATACGCCCTGCTGCGCGGATAATGGCGGTATGACAACCCTGCGCATCGCCACCCGAAAGAGCCCGCTTGCCCTGTGGCAGAGCGAACACGTTGCCGACCGCCTGCGCCAGGTACACCCCGGGCTGGACGTGGTGCTGGTGCCGATGAGCACCCGGGGCGATGAAGTGCTCGACCGTTCGCTGGCCGCCATCGGCGGCAAGGGGCTGTTCCTGAAGGAGCTGGAGCTGGCGATGCTGCGCGGCGACGCCGATTGCGCGGTGCACTCGCTCAAGGACGTGCCGATGGAACTGGACGCCCCGTTCGCGCTGCCGGCCATGCTGACCCGCCACGATCCGGCCGACGGCTTCATCTCCAATCTGTATGCCTCGGTGGACGCACTGCCGATCGGCGCGCGCGTGGGCACCTCGTCGCTGCGCCGCCAGGCCCAGCTGCGCGCGCTGCGCCCGGACCTGGAACTGGTGGACCTGCGGGGCAACGTCAACACGCGCCTGGCCAAGCTCGACAACGGTGGCTACGACGCCATCGTGTTGGCGGTGGCCGGGCTGGAGCGGCTGGGTCTGGGCGGGCGCATCGTGGCCCGCTTGAACGCACCGACGTGGTTGCCGGCCCCCGCGCAGGGCGCGGTGACGGTGGAATGCAATGGCGAAGATGCCCGGGTGATGGCGTTGTTCGCCGCGCTCGACGATCCGCGTACGCGTGCCTGTGTCGAAGCCGAGCGCGCCATGAACCGTGCGCTGCATGGCAGCTGCCACGTGCCGGTGGCCGGATTCGCGCAGTGGGAAGGCGAGGATCTGTTCCTGCAGGGGCTGGTCGGCGGCGTGGCCGATGGCCGCTTGGTGCGTGCCGAGGCGCGGGGCCCGGGCCGTGACCCGGATGCGCTGGGCAGGCAGGTGGCGGCCGGGTTGCTGGCCGGTGGGGCAGGGGAATTGTTGGCCGTTTAGCCGCGTTGCCGCGGGTGCCGGCGCCCGGGTGTCGGGCAGCCGACCAACGGTCGGCTCTACCCGGCGGTAGAGCCGATCCGGGACATCATCATTTGAATTTGTAGACCACGTTCATGGTGGTCAGGGTGTCGGTCTTGCGCTTGTCTTCGGCCACGTCGCTGTTGTAACGCGCCTGCCAGCCGGCCTTCAACGCCAGGTGTTCGTTCATGCTCACCGACACGCCGAAATCGTTCTGGCCGAAGGTGTTGTACGAGCCAGACTCCACCAGCAGCGTGTTGACCAGGTCGGTGTTGGGCGTCAGCGAGTACTTCACGTCGAACAGGCCACGACCGATCAGGCCGGTGCGGGTTTCATCGTCTTCGGTGTTGTGCGTGCGGCGCACACCGGGGCCGATCTGCGCGTCCATGTAGAAGCGGTCGCCTTCCACCAACCGGGTGCCGTAACCCAGACCGAACGAGCTCTGGCGGTCGTAGGTGGCGAAGTCGTCGCGTTCGTAACGCACGGTGGCGGTCAGCTGGCGGTGCTCGCCCAGCTGCAATGCGCTGCCGGCGCTGCCGGTGTAGCGGTTGGCCGTGGTGTTGCGGCGCTTGGTAACCGTGCCATCGTCGGCGGTTTCGACATATTCCGAGCGCGAGCGCAGGCCGAACAGGTCCATGCTGTGCACCCAGTCGTCGTCGGTATAGCGCAGGCGCAGGCGGCCGTTGGCACTTTCGGTGTTGCTGTTGCCCCGGGCCGAGGCGAAGCCCAGCTCACCGCCGCTGCCGCTCCATGGCGAGGTCATCGCAGCCGGATCGGTGGTGTCCTGGGCGAACGCCGCCGGGGCGCACAACAGCAGGGGAACAAGCAACGAGACGCGCAGGGACATCAACGGTTCTCCGGATCAACCAGTGGGGGACGGGCAACGGGGGATGATACTTGATGCATCCCGCGTGCAATTCCCGCCATCTGCCACCGCTTTAGGCGGGGTTCGGTCGAACGGCCTGTTCAGGGAAGATCGATGCGCAGCGCCGGGTCGTCGAACCGCGAGAAGCGCAGCGTGATCCGGAACGTTTCGCCCTTGGTCTGGCCCTGGCGCTCGATCTGCACCGGCAGGCCCTGTGCATTGATCCAATACAGCATTCCGTCCGGCGCGGCGGTGGCATGGCGCACCCGGTACTTGTGGGCGGCTTGCCCTCCGATGGCATCGCTGCCCAGGTCGTCCACCTGCAGCTGGGCCGGCGCCACGTCCGCCGGCAACGGGTTGCGCCACTGCGCCAGCAGGCCCGGCGGCACCGGCACCTGACGGACTTCGCCGGCGCGCTGCAGGAAGAAGGTGTCGCCGATGATCAGCTGCGGGCCGTCACCGGTGACCAGCCGGTAGCGGTCGGGGGCAACGAAGTCCATCGTCGCCTCAACCGCACGCGGCCCCTGCATGCGCAGGCTGGCGTGGAAGCTGCGCAGTTGGCCGAAGCGCTGGCTCGCACCCAGCACCGCCTGCACCGGATCCACTGCGGCCGGGATGTTGCCTGCCGCCGGGGCCGGCGCGGTGGCGGCCGGATCGGGCGCCGGGGCGCAACCGGACAGCAGCAGGGACAGCACGGCAAGGGCAGGGAACAGGCGCATGACAGGCGGCAACGGGGTTTTCGGGGCTCCACGATAGCCGAAGATGGTGCCGAAGCCGCCACAACGACGGCGACTCGGACATAATCGGGTCATGGACCGATACGAACGCATCAACGCCCTGCATCGCCTGCTCAAGTCCGCCCGCTACCCGGTGACGGTGGCCACCCTGCAGGAAAAACTGGAGTGTTCCCGCGCCACCGTCTACCGCGACCTGGCCTTCCTGCGCGATGCGCTGATGGCGCCGGTGGAGGGCGACGGGGAGGCCGGCTTCCGCTACCAGGACGACGAAAGCGACCGCTTCGAGCTGCCCGGGCTGTGGCTCAGTTCCGAAGAGCTGCACGCGCTGCTGGCGTCCCAGCACCTGCTGGCGCGCACCGGCGGCGGCGTGCTGTCCTCGGTGCTGGCCCCGCTGCAGCAGCGCATTGAAGGCCTGCTGGCCGCCCAGGCCGGCGTGTCCACCTGGCCGGTGGACCGGGTCCGCGTGATTCCGCACCGCGGCCGCAAATTCGACGAAGCCAGCTTCCGCGCCGTCGCCTCGGCCGTGCTGGAGCGCAAGCAGCTGGCGTTCGAATACCGCGCCCGCTCCACCGACGAGGCCACCAAGCGCACCGTGTCGCCGCAGCGTATGACCCACTACCGCGACAACTGGTACCTGGATGCCTGGGACCACGGCCGCGAAGGCCTGCGCAGTTTCGCGGTGGACCGCATATACAAGGCCCGGGTGGTCGACACCGTGGCCCGCGACGTGGATGACACCGAGCTGGACGAGCAGCTGGGCGCCAGCTACGGCATCTTCTCCGGCCCGCCCAAGGGCTGGGCCACCATCGTCTTCAGCGCCAAGGCCGCGCGCTGGGTGGCCGACGAGCATTGGCATTCCAAGCAGCAGGGGCGCTTCCTGGCCGACGGCCGCTACGAGTTGAAGGTCCCCTACAGCGTGTCGCGCGAACTGCTGATGGACGTGCTGCACTACGGCTCGGACGCGGAGATCATCGAACCGGTGATGTTGCGCGAACAGGCCAAGGCGCTGCTGGCGCTGGCCCTCAGCAATTACGAGTGACCGCCGCGCTCATGCCCGCCGGTCATATGCCACCGATACCGCACGGCCGGGGTGTGCGGTAAGGTTGGGCGCTATCGCTGCCCGGATACCCCCCATGAAGAAGTACCTGCTGCTCCCGCTCCTCGCCGCCTCGCTGGCCCTGGCCGCCTGCGGTAAATCCCAACCCGATTCGAAGAAGCTGGTGGTGGCCGCCACGGCCGTGCCGCACGCCGAGATCCTGGCGGTGGTCAAGCCGATCCTGCAGAAGGAAGGCCTGGACCTGGACGTGCGCGTGTTCAACGACTACGTGCAGCCCAACGACCAGCTGGTGCAGAAGCAGGTGGACGTCAACTACTTCCAGACCGAGCCCTACCTGGACGCCTACAACCGCGACCGCAAGACCGACCTGGTCAAGGTCATCGGTGTGCACATCGAGCCGTTCGGCGCCTACTCGCGCCGCTTCAAGTCGCTGGACGAAGTGCCGGCCGGCGCCGACGTGGTGATCCCCAACGACCCCAGCAACAACAGCCGCGCGCTCATCCTGCTGCACAAGGCCGGGCTGATCACGTTGAAGGACCCGACCAATGCGCTGGCCACCCAGCGCGACATCATCGCCAACCCGAAGCAGCTGAAGTTCCGCGAGCTGGATTCGGCCATGCTGCCGCGCGTGCTCGACCAGGTCGACCTGGCCCTGATCAACACCAACTACGCACTGGATGCCGGGCTCAACCCGACCCAGGACGCGCTGGCGATTGAAAGCAAGGACTCGCCGTACGTGAATTTCCTGGTGGCCCGCCCGGACAACAAAGACGACGCGCGCGTGCAGCAGCTGGCCAAGGCGTTGACCAGCCCGGAAGTGAAGGCCTTCATCGCCGAGAAGTACAAGGGCGCGGTGCTGCCGGCGTTCTGATCCCACCGCGGGCCGACCCACGGTCGGCCCCCACCGGTCGCCCTCCACCACTGCGGTAGAGCCACGCCATGCGTGGCTGCCCGCACCCCACGCGGCCATCATCGACGCCGCGCGCGGCGTCACCCCACCCGGAACCCCATCGTGGCCTGTACGGCCTGCTGCCAGCCGGCGTACAACGCCTCGCGCTGGTCCACCGCCATCCGGGGTGTGAAACGTCGGTCCACCGCCCACTGCGCGGCGATCTCGGCCCGGCTGCCCCAGAACCCGGTGGCGAGCCCGGCCAGGTAGGCCGCGCCCAGGGCGGTGGTTTCGGCCACCTGCGGGCGCACCACCGGCACGCCCAGAATGTCGCTCTGGAACTGCGCCATGAAGTCGTTGCCGATCGCACCGCCGTCGGCGCGCAGCTCCTTCAGTTCGATCCCGGCATCGGCCTGCATCGCCGCCAGCACGTCGCGGGTCTGGTAGGCCATCGACTCCACGGCGGCGCGGATGAAGTGCTCCTTGCCGGTGCCACGGGTGATGCCGAACATCGCACCGCGCACGTCGCTGCGCCAGTACGGCGCGCCCAACCCTACAAAGGCCGGCACCAGGTACACCCCGCCGGTGTCGGGCACGCGTTCGGCGTAGGCCTGGCAGTCGCTGGATTTGCCGAACATGCGCAGCCCGTCGCGCAGCCACTGCACCACCGAACCGGCAACGAAGATCGAGCCTTCCAGCGCGTATTCGACCGTGCCGTCGATGCCCCAGGCCAGCGTGGTCAACAGGCCGTTGCGCGACACCACCGCCTTGTCGCCGGTGTTCATCAGCATGAAACAGCCGGTGCCGTAGGTGTTCTTGGCCATGCCGGGCTCGAAGCAGGCCTGGCCGAACAGCGCGGCCTGCTGGTCGCCGGCGATACCGGCGATGGGAATGTGCTGGTCGAAGAAGAACTGCGCCTGGGTGGTGGCATACACCTCGCTGGAGCTGCGCACCTGCGGCAGCATGGCGCGCGGAATGTTGAACACCTGCAGCAGCTGGTCGTCCCAGTCCAGGGTATGGATGTTGAACAGCAGCGTGCGCGCGGCATTGCTGTAGTCGGTCACGTGGGTGGTGCCACCGCTCAGGTTCCACACCAGCCAGCTGTCGATGGTGCCGAACAACAGCTCGCCGCGCTCGGCGCGGGCCTGCGCGCCGTCCACGTGGTCCAGGATCCAGCGGATCTTGGTGGCCGAGAAATACGCATCGATCAGCAGCCCGGTGCGCGCGCGCACCAGCGCCTCGTGGCCCTCGGCGGCGACCCGTTCGCAGATCGCATGGCTCTGCCGCGATTGCCACACGATGGCATTGTGGATGGGCTGGCCGGTGGCCTTGTCCCACACCACCGTGGTTTCGCGCTGGTTGGTGATGCCGATCGCGGCGATGCTGCGTGGGTCCACCTGCTCGCGGTTGAGCAGTTCGGTCAGCGTCGTGTAGACGCTGGTGACAATCTCGCGCGGGTCGTGTTCCACCCAGCCGGGCTGGGGAAACAGCTGGGTGAACTCGCGCTGCGCACTGCCGACGCTGCGGCCGGCACGGTCGAACAGGATCGCCCGCGAACTGGTGGTGCCCTGGTCGATCGCGAGCACGTGCTGCTTGTCCATGCGTTGCTCCGTACAACGAATCAAGGGTGGCCCGGCCGGTGGCGTGCCACGGCCAGCGCCCCAGCCTACGCCATCGCCGCCACCCGCTGCGCCAGATACTGTGCCAGTCCCTCGCGTTGCGCAGCGTCCAGGCGCAGGCCCAGCTTGGTGCGGCGCCACAGCAGGTCATCGAGCGTGCGCACCCATTCGTGCGCCACCAGGTAATCGACTTCGCGCGCGTACAGGTCCGCGCCGAACGCGGTGCCCAGCTGCACCGTGCTGGTCGCGTCGCCGAGCACGGCGCTGGCACGGCTGCCATAGCGTCGGGCCAGCGTTGCCAGCAGCGTTTCCGACAGGCCCGGGTACTGCGCCTGCAGTTTCGCCAGCACCACCGGCGCCGCGCCAAGATCACCGCCGGGCAAAGGCGCACCGTCGGCCGTCCACGCCGGTTCGGCACGGCCCAGGGCCGCGCCGAGTTGATCCACCGCTTCTTCGGCCAGCGTACGGTACGTGGTGAGCTTGCCGCCCAGCACGCTCAGCAGCGGTGCCTGGCTGGCGTCCAGTTGTAGCCGGTAATCGCGGGTGACCTTCGCGGCGTCATGGTGGTGGTCGCCCAGCAGCGGCCGCACCCCGCTGTACTGCCAGACCACGTCGGCCGGCTGCACCGGCGTGCGCAGCCAGCGGCTGGCCGCCGCGCACAGGTACGCCACCTCGCTGCTGGCCGCCCGCACCTGCGCCGGGTCGCCGTCGTAGTCCACGTCGGTGGTGCCGATCAGGGTGAAGTCCTGCTCGAACGGCAGCACGAACACGATGCGCTGGTCCGGCTGCTGCAGCAGGTAGGCGCTGTCGTGCCCATACAGGCGGGGCACGACGATGTGGCTGCCCTGTACCAGCCGCAGCCCGATCGGCGCATCCATGCCGGCGCGCTCCAGCAGGTTGCCGGCCCACGGCCCGGTGGCGTTGACCACGGCGCGGGCCCGCAGGCGCTGCACGCTGCCATCGGCGTGGCGCAGTACCGCCCACCAGTGGTCGCGGTGGCGGATCAGCTGTTCGCAGCGGGTGCGCACGTGGATCCGCGCGCCGCGTTCGTGCGCGTCCAGTGCGTTGAGCAGGACCAGCCGCGCATCATCCACGCGGGCATCGGAATAGGTGAAGCCCGTGCGGAAGCCCGGTTGCAGCACCGCACCGCGCGGGTCGCTGCGCAGATCCAGCCGCCGCGAGCGCGGGAACGCGCTGCCGGTATGGCCCAGGTGGTCGTACAGCCACAGGCCGGCATGCAGCATCCAGCCCGGCCGCAGGTGCGCGGCATGCGGAAGCACGAAGCGGGTAGGCACCACCAGGTGCGGGGCCAGCCGTTGCAACACGCTGCGCTCGCGCAGCGCCTTGCGGACCAGTCCGAATTCGCCGTACTGCAGGTAGCGCAGGCCGCCGTGGATCAGCTTGGTACTGGCACTGGAGGTGTGTGAGGCCAGGTCGTCCTGTTCGCACAGGGATACCGACCAGCCGCGCCCGGCTGCGTCGCGGGCGATGCCGGCGCCGTTGATGCCGCCCCCCACCACCAGCACGTCGAGCAGGTCCTGTCCGGTTCCGGTGTCGCCCATGCGCGCTCCCCGTTTCGCGTCCGGGCCAGTATTGCCGGGCACGGGGCAAGACAGAATGAAAGGGCGCCCGTGCGGCTGAAACAACAACGGGCCCGCGAGGGGCCCGTTGCGTCACTGCGTGTTGGCTGGTGGGTGCTTAGAAGCGGGCACCGATACCGAAGCCGACGGTCCACGGATCCAGCTTGGCCTTGTCGCCGGTCTTGTCACCGTTGACGGTCAGTTCCGGGCGCGAATGCATGTAGCGGGCATCGGCACGGGCGAACCAGGTGCTGTTGATGTTCATGTCCACGCCCACGGTGCCGATGGCGCCCTTGGCGGTTTCCAGCCCGATGTGACCGACGTCGCTGGCCAGGTCTTCATTGCTGAAGTTGGACTCGTAATAACCGACGCCCACGAACGGACGGAACACGTTGTCGGCCTGGCCGAAGTGGTACTGGCCGCTCAGCGCGATCGGCTGCTGCTCAACGGTGCCCAGGCGCGCACCGTTGGTGCCGCGTACGCGGTGGTCGAACTTGTCGGCTGCGCCCCACAGTTCCACGGCCCAGTTGTCGTTGATGTAATAGCTGAAGCTGACCGTCGGGGCCGGGCCACCGTCTACCTTGCGCACGCCGTCGATGGGATCGTTCTTGGGCTGCAGCAGCGACACGCCGCCGACCACGGCAAAATGCTTGCCCGAGGCGGTGTCGTCAGTGGTGGTGGTGTCCTGCGCGAATGCGGCCGGTGCAAAGGCCAGTGCAGTCAGGGTTGCCAGCGTCAGGGTGCGGATGGAGCGCATGGGGGAATCTCCTCAGGTATTTTTTTGTTCTTGACCCCGTTGCTTCCGGGGCGAGCCAAACGTAGTCCCCGCAACATGAATCGAATCCGACGCGCGTTAAATTTTAGTTTGTTCCGTTCAGCGAACAGCGGAAAATCCCTGCATTGGCGGGCAATGAGGCCAGCGATGATGTTCATGCACCTGTTGGAGATGTGATGGAAGCAACCACGTGCATCGGCTTTCCCGCGCAGGTATCGCCGCAGTGCCGCGTGCTGGTGCTGGGCTCGATGCCCGGCGTGGCGTCACTGCAAGCCGCGCAGTACTACGCGCATCCGCGCAATCGGTTCTGGCCGTTGATGCAGCACTTGTGCGGCGTGGAGGCAACGCTTGCCTACCCCGCGCGCATGGCCGCACTCAACGCGGCCGGCGTGGGCCTGTGGGATGTCATCGGGCGCTGCGAGCGACGTGGCAGCCTGGATGCGTCGATCGTGCGCGGCAGTGAAGTTCCCAATGCGCTGCCTGCACTGATGGCCGGGTTGCCCCGGCTGCAGGCCATCGCCTGCAACGGTGGCACCGCCTACCAGCGCTTCATGGCCCGCATCGCACCGGCACTGCCGGCCACCGGGGGCGCGCCGGTGGTCTGGTCGCTGCCGTCCACCAGCCCGGCCAATGCGGCCTGGTCGCTGCCCCGGCTGCAGGTGGCCTGGCAGCCGCTGGCGGACGCGTTGCAGGGGTGAGCGCCTGGCCCAGGCCGGACAATACGGTACCGACTGGAAAATCCTGCTTCGTGCTGTACCAAGCGCAAGCCCGCCAAGGCAGGCCGCTGCAACAGCTTGTCCCGGGACAGGGTCAGCAAAAAATCGTCCAGCCGGTTGGCGCTGCCGCCTCCTGCCCTACAATAGGCGATTCCCTACACCAGATTGCCGGAGTTATCCCCATGGCCGAAATCAAGGAAGCACTTGTCCCCGATATCGGTGACTACAGCGATATCCCGGTAATCGAGGTGCTGGTCGCCGTTGGTGACACCGTCAAGAAGGACCAGGGCCTGGTCACGCTGGAATCGGACAAGGCCACGATGGAAGTGCCGTCCTCGGTGGCGGGCGTGGTCAAGGAGATCAAAGTCAAGATCGGCGACAACCTGTCCGAGGGCAAGGTGGTGGCGCTGATCGAAGTGGCCGACGGCGAGGCCAAGCCGGCCGCCGCCGCTGCCCCGGCTGCCGCCGCCAAGACCGAAGCCGCCGAAACCGCGACCAAGGTCGAGCCGGTTGCCGCCCCGGCGCAGCCGGACAAGCTGGCCGCCCGCGAGATCGAGCAGGCCGCCGCCAAGCCGACCCAGCCGGCCCCGGCCGCTGCGGCCCCGTCGGCCGGCGCGCCGACCAGCCCGCCGGTGCAGTTCAACGCCGACAGCGTGCTGCCGCAGAAGGTGCCCTATGCCTCCCCGGCGGTGCGCGTGTTCGCCCGCGAACTGGGCGTGGACCTGAACCAGCTGAGCGGCACCGAGAAGGGTGGCCGCATCACCAAGGGCGACGTGCAGAAGTTCGTCAAGTCCGCGCTGACCGGCGGCGTCGCTGCCAGCGGCGGCACCGTGGCCGCCGGTGGTGGCCTGAACCTGCTGCCGTGGCCGAAGGTGGACTTCAGCAAGTTCGGTGAGGTCGAGGTCCAGCCGCTGTCGCGGATCAAGAAGATCTCTGGCGCCAACCTGGCCCGCAACTGGGCGATGATTCCGCACGTCACCCAGTTCGAGCAGGCCGACATCACCGAGCTGGAGGCCCTGCGCGTGGCCCTGAACAAGGAAAACGAGAAGGCCGGCATCAAGTTGACCATGCTCGCCTTCCTGGTCAAGGCCAGCGCTGCGGCGCTGAAGAAGTTCCCCGAGTTCAACGCCTCGCTGGATGCCAGCGGCGAGAACCTGACCCTGAAGAAGTACTTCAACATCGGTTTCGCCGCCGATACGCCGAGCGGCCTGGTCGTGCCGGTGATCCGCGATGTCGACAAGAAGGGCGTGGTGCAGATCGCGCAGGAATCGGGCGAACTGGCCAAGAAGGCGCGCGACGGCAAGCTGGGCCCGGCCGACATG
>Ga0233366_1000114_pt1 | contig 36093 bp, 31 predicted proteins | sample ElkDunMinimDraft_23_FD_191536 | JGI IMG/M metagenome (GOLD analysis project Ga0233366, IMG submission 191536) | Fecal eukaryotic communites from dung pellets of Tule Elk in California, USA - Elk Dung C4 | ecosystem: Host-associated > Mammals > Digestive system > Large intestine > Fecal | place...
TACCAGCAGCAGGTGGTCAAGAACGCCCAGGCGATGGCCAACACGCTGATTGCGCGCGGCTACAAGATCGTCTCCGGCGGTACCCAGAACCACCTGATGCTGGTCGACATGATCGGCAAGGATGTGTCGGGCAAGGATGCCGAAGCCGCGCTCGGCAAGGCCCACATCACCGTCAACAAGAACTCGGTGCCCAACGACCCGCGGTCGCCGTTCGTGACCTCCGGCCTGCGCCTGGGTACCCCGGCCGTCACCACCCGTGGCTACCTGGAGCAGGACTGCGTGGACCTGGCCAACTGGATCGCCGACGTACTCGACGCCCCGGCTGACGAGGCTGTGATCGTCCGCGTCCGCGATGCGGTGAGCGCCCAGTGCGCGAAGTACCCGGTTTACGGCTGATGGGTACGTAGGTGCTGGCAATAAGCCAGCACCTGCCTGTGAAGATTTCAGGCCGGTTGTGGTTCGAATTGCAACCGCCCGGCAAAGGGACCCTCGTGAGCGTATTGAAGGGTGCCGACATGGTGCATTTCAGCGTTCGGGCAATCGGCGTGGCGCAACAGTCTGACACCCTGCTGGGTGTGGGCAATGATCAGCATGTTGGATGCGTAAGTAGGCTCTTCGTAGATCGAGGGGCCTTCCCGTCCAGTCTCCTCGACCTGCAGGAAATATGGAATCTTTTCAGCAAGGGGGTCGACGATGACATATTCCTCCTCGTCCGGGGCGCCGACCCGGATCAGGCAATGATCGAGTAGTGCATCAGGGACGGTCCCCGTTACCGCAATGAGCGAGACTGGCCAGGGATAGCCGGCGCGAACAATCGCGCTTGCCGCCACCAGGCACAACTCCATGCAGTTTCCTACCGAGCTCTGCTGTGCGTGTCTCACCAGGTCTTCGACATGTGTTGATGTGCACCTGTTCAGCGGGAGCGGCGTGTCGCCGTGCGTGCTGATGAGCTTGGCTGACTGCAGTACATCCAGCCGTGCCCTTCGGGTGTCTTCATCAGTGCATCCGAGAAGCTGATTGACCAGGGGAGAGCGGGCAACGCCATTTGCTGCACGCAACCCGTACTGGGCAGCCTCTTTCGGCGAGGCATCCTTTAAAGCGTGTTTGGTGACGGGGAGCATGGAGGAATGTGCTACCTGCAGGGACTGCGTGATTGAAGATGGCATACAGCGAGTTCCTGATGATGGGGGTGCTGGGGGGTGCTCGCGAACGTGGCGTATCGAACGCGGTGCGGGGTGATGCCATGCCGGGGCAGATGCCGCCGTCGCTGATACACCACACTACACCGATGGGGCTGTCCGATGCTGCGACGGACTGCGCAAGATCCGCAGGCAGGGCATGTACCTACCTGCCAGTCTTCTACCCCCTCACGCGCATCTGGTCGTTGGCGCTTGCCTGGCCCAACCCACACCGCCCATGCGGTCGGCCCGCAGACCAATTGCCTTGCGCCTGGCCGTCAGGTTGATGCAAGTGAGCTGAGCCGCGTTGGCAGGTGTCACGGCCAATCACGTCACGCGCGTCATCGCATTGCGTGCAGGAAAGGGGCGGCCCCATACGCGCTCCCCGGCTTCCACCGTGGCACTCGTCCGGCTGCGCTGGTCGAGCCAATGGCCCCCGCCAGGCCGGATGTCGTTTCATATTTGCTGGTCTGTGCCTTCTCAGGTACCGTTGCGACGCGGCCATGACGATGGCGTGACGATTTCATTGCCCTGGGACTCTATGTACTGTCCATTCTGCCAGCATGCCGATACCCGTGTGATCGACTCGCGCGTCTCTGAAGACGGGGCGACGATCAGGCGTCGGCGTGAGTGCGAGGCCTGCAACGAACGCTTCAGCACGTTGGAAACCATCGAGTTGAAACTGCCGGCGATCGTCAAGAGTGACGGCAGCCGCGAAGCCTTCGACGCGCGCAAGGTGCGCAGCGGCTTCGATCGCGCGCTGCAGAAGCGCCCGGTGCCCGAAGACGAGATCGAACTGGCGGTGCGTGCGGTGATGCAGCAGGCACGTGTCTGCGGCGAACGTGAAATCCCCTCGATCAAGATTGGCGAGTTCGTGATGAATGAACTGCGCAAGCTCGACCATGTGGGGTATGTGCGCTTCGCCTCGGTGTACCGCAGCTTCGGCGACGTGGCCGATTTCCGCGAGGAAATCGAAAAACTCGAACGCGACCTGCCGGCCAGCACCGAGCAACTGCAGCTGCTGGGCGGTGTGATTCCGCTGGACAAGAAAAAGAAGGGCTGATGCCGGCCGCCTCGCGGCGACCCCGGCTGGGCTACCATCGGCGCTGCACGCCTGCCGCCGATTGATCATTGCCATGACTGCTGAATTTTCCGCGCTCGACCACCTGCACATGGCCCAGGCGCTGCGCCTGGCCGAACGGGCGGCGTACACCGCGCGGCCCAATCCCATGGTGGGCTGTGTGATCGCCCACGGCAGCGAGGTGGTAGGGCAGGGTTGGCACCAGCGCACCGGTGGCCCGCACGCCGAAGTCTTTGCGCTGCGCGAGGCCGGCGACCGCGCGCGGGGTGCCACTGCCTACGTCACCCTGGAACCTTGCGCGCACCACGGTCGCACGCCGCCCTGCGCGTTGGCGCTGATCGAAGCAGGCATCACCCGCGTGGCGGCGGCGATGCGCGACCCGTTTCCGAAGGTCGATGGCGGTGGCTTCGTGCTGCTACGCGCAGCCGGTATCGAGGTTGCCGAAGGACTCATGGCCGCGCAGGCGCGCGAACTCAACCGTGGGTTCCTGTCGCGCATCGAGCGCGGCCGGCCGTGGCTGCGGGTGAAGCTGGCCGCCAGCCTGGATGGCCGCACCGCGATGGCCGATGGGACATCGAAGTGGATCACCGGTGCGGCCGCGCGCGAGGACGTGCAGCACTGGCGCGCGCGTGCGGGTGCGATCCTGACCGGCGCCGACACCGTGCTGACCGACGATCCAATGCTGACGGTGCGGCTGGCCGACACCGACGTGCTGCCGCCACTGCGCGTGGTACTCGATTCACGCCTGCGCTCGCTGGAATGCGCGCGCGTGCGCGAAGGCGGGGCGCCCACGCTGTACCTGCACGATGCCGCGGTGAGTGCGCCGGATGCAGCCGATGCGGCCTTTGCCAGCGTGGCCTGTCGCGAGGGCCGCCTGGACCTGGGTGAGGTGCTGGCACTGCTCGCCGAACGCGGCGTCAACGAAGTGCACACCGAAGCCGGTGCGACGCTGGCCGGTGCGTTGCTGGCCGGCGGTTGGGTCGATGAGCTGCTGCTGTACCAAGCGCCCACACTGCTGGGCGAACACGGGTTGCCGTTGTTGTCCGGGCTGGGCATCCATGCGATGGAACAGCAGCGTCGGATGCGCGTGGTGGACCAGCGCCAGGTGGGCGACGACCTGCGGCTGCTGCTGCGGCCCTGATCCTAGAATCAGGGCCGGGTTTTCATCTCAACGGCAGGCGTCGGTCCACATCATTTCGGCGATCGGGCGCAGCGCCTTGCACTCCTGCACCATGGCCTCCACCGATTGCGTCTGGGCCTTGTCCCGCAACTCGTCGGCCATCGCATCCACGCCATTGAGCTGCTCCGGCGCGATCTTCGCCACGCACTGCCGGTGCTGCTGCAACAACAGATCGCAACTGGCCACGCCGGTCACCGTCGGCGCGTCCTTCGCGGCGGCGTCCTGCTGCCACGCATCGAACGGCAGCAGCGCCTCCACCACCGGCGCCACCAGCGCGTCCAGGTGGCCGCTGTACCAATAGCCGTTGTCCTTGCCCGGGTACAGATCCACGCTGCCGCGTACCTCACGGCGCGGACCGGTGCTGAGTGCGGCGACGTAGGCGTCGGTGAAGCGCTTCAACCCGGCCGGGGTGTTGTCGGCCACGCTGGCGTCGAACAGCGGGCGCAGGCCATCCAGTGCGGTTACCTGGCAGGTGAAGTCGACCGCGGCGACCTTCGCACCGTCTACAGCGTCGTTGTCGCGCAGGGTGCTGCCCTGCGCGCGGCACCGGGTCTTGCCCAGGTTGGCCGCCACCACGGCGGGCATCGCCTCGATACGCGCGTTATCGCTACCTGCTGCCGCAAGCAGCCCCTGCAGTGGCGCGGCGAGCGCACCGGCGAAGGCGCCCTTGTTGAATTCAAGCGAGTCCTGCCCATCGAAGGCCGGGCGCAGCGCGTCATTGAGCGTGCGCGCCGCCGCGGCGTCGTCTTCCAGCATCACCCGTGCGTACAGGTCGAAGGTCTGTTCGGGCGTCAGCGACGTCGGTGCGGCGGCAGCGGCCAGCAGCGGCATGCACAGCAACAGCGAGGTGGCCAGTACGTGGGGGGTTTTCATGGCGGTCAGCGTCCAATGCAGGGCGCGGAAGCCTAGCGCATTTCACCCCTGCATCGATGGCGCGCCGGAGAAGAACAAGAAAGACTCTCCTCCCGTCTGAGGGGCGGCGTCTTGTTGCGAGGGCCGTCGCAGAGTGAGCACGACCCTATGCCCGTGGCCGGGTGTGCATGCGCCGTTTTAGTCGGCTTGCGGTACAAGCGGGGCGAGGTGCATCTGACTTCCGTTGGTGGGTCGGGCGCTGGGGTCCCCTGCCCTTGGAGGCGAAATAAAGGAGGAGGGGGCGGCCGCAGGCCGACGCCGGGGGACATTCGCCGGAAAGGGCAGGGGACCCCTGCGCCCGACCCACCCACAGCCGCGTCTGAAAAGGGCCCAGGCACGCTTCTGCTTGCCCCGCCTATGTGCGAAGAACCAAAAAAAACGGGCCCCTTTCGGGACCCGTTCGATCACAGCGCAGCGGCGAACCGCCGCAGCCCGATCAGAAACTCGCGCGGACGCCCACCGAATACTGGGTGACTTCGTCGTACGCCTGCACTTCGCCCACCAGACCCCAGGTCGGGGTGAAGTTGACCTGGCCACCGAGCGTGCCGGTCCAGGTACCGTCCATGTCGCTGCCGTCGATGTAACCGGCCTTCAGCCAGGCTTCGGTACGCGGCGAGGGCTTGCCACGCACGCCCAGGGTGGCGCGGGCGGCGTTGGTGTGTTCCTTGAAGCGCTCGGTGTCGAAGCCGTCGGCTTCGTACTTGGCTTCATTGTTGATGCGCAGCCAGGCGATGTCGGTGGTGAAGTCGACGCGGTCGCTCATCGGCATGTGGTAGCCGATGCCCAGCTCCGGCTGCTTCAGCTCCTGCTTGACGCGCACGTCATAGGCGCCCAGATCGTAGGTGGTGGTCTTGGACACGGTGCTGTAGGCACCGAAGACGTGCACCTGCTCGGCAATGGCGAACGAACCACGGATGTAACCGCCGTCCAGCTTCGGCTTGGAGGGGGCGCCGTTGCGGTCCAGCTGCAGCTGGGTCCAGCCACCTTCCACGTAGGTGTAGCTCAGGCCTTCGGCCGCAACGGCGGAAAGCGGGGCGGCGGCCAGCAGGGCGGCGGCCAGGAGAATCTTGCGCATGCAGGTTCCTTGGTGGGTGTTGAGGTCCATTTCAGCCGGCCCTTCACTGGGCGGCAGGAGCGGCGATCACTGCCGCGCGAGCGGATTTTAACCAGAATTTCACAAAAAGCGAGCAGTCAGCTTGCCCTGTTACAATGGCCCCGCCGGTTCGCCGGTACACAAACGTCTTCAGGGCGGGGTGCGATTCCCCACCGGCGGTAGGTGCGCAAGCACGAGCCCGCGAGCGCTTCCGGCCCCCTGTCGGAAGGTCAGCAGATCCGGTCCGATGCCGGAGCCGACGGTATAGTCCGGATGAAAGAAGACGGTGCAACCGGGCCCTGGGCTCGGTGTGCGCCTATATGCCTTGCGGCGTTTTTCGCTCACTTTTCGCGGAGAACGTTCCTTGTTTACTGGAATCATCGAAGGCGTCGGCCGTCTGGCCGCACGCGACACCCTCGGCGGCGACGTACGCTTTACCTTCCACGTAGGCACCCTGCCGTTCGACAACGTGCAGATGGGCGAGAGCATCGCCATCAATGGTGTCTGCCTGACTGTCATCGCCCACGACGCCACGTCCTTCCAGGCCGACGCGTCCACCGAGACCCTGGGCCTGACCACGCTGGGCCAGCTGGCCGACGGCACGGTGATCAACCTCGAACGCGCCATGCGCCCGACCGACCGGCTCGGCGGCCACCTGGTCAGCGGCCATGTCGACGGCCTGGGCCAGGTGCTGTCCATCCATGACGACGCCCGCGCCCAGCGCTGGCGCTTCGCCGCACCGGCTGCGCTGCTGCGCTACATCGCAAAGAAGGGTTCAATCTGCGTCGACGGCGTCAGCCTGACCGTCAACGAAGTGGACGAGCAGGGCTTCGAGGTCGCGCTGATCCCGCATACCGTGGCCAACACTGCCTTCGCCGCCACCGGCGTGGGCAGCGCGGTCAACCTGGAAATCGATCTGGTGGCCCGCTATGTGGAACGGTTGATCAGCGTGCCGGCCACCGGTGCGCATCCACAAGGAGATGCGGCATGAACTTCGCCCCCATTCCGGACATCCTGGACGACATCCGCCTCGGCCGCATGGTGGTCATCGTCGATGACGAAGACCGCGAGAACGAAGGCGACCTGATCATGGCCGCCGAGCTGGTCAAGCCGTCGGACATCAACTTCATGGTCACCCACGGCCGTGGCCTGGTGTGCCTGCCGCTCACCCGCGAGCGCGCCGCCGACCTGGGCCTGGCACCGATGGTCCAGGCCAATACCGCGCAGTTCCAGACCAACTTCACCGTCAGCATCGAAGCGGCCGAGGGTGTCACCACCGGCATCTCGGCCTATGACCGCGCCCACACCATCCGCACCGCGGTGAAGCCGGACGCCAAGCCGGCCGACCTGCACCAGCCGGGCCACATCTTCCCGCTGATCGCCCAGCCGGGCGGTGTGCTCACCCGCGCCGGGCATACCGAAGCGGGCGTGGACCTGGCCATGCTGGCCGGGCTGGAGCCGGCCGGCGTGCTGGTGGAGATCCTCAACCCCGACGGCAGCATGGCGCGCCGCCCGGAGCTGGAGGTGTTCGCCCGTGAGCACGGCCTGAAGATGGGCTCGATCGCCGACCTGATCGCCTACCGCCTGGCCACCGAGAAGACGGTCGAGCGCGTGGACGAGCGTGAGATCGACACCGAGTTCGGCCCCTTCAAGCTGGTCACCTACCGCGACCGCATCGCCCACGACCTGCATTTCGCCCTTGTCCGTGGCACCCCGGACACCGAGCCCACCCTGGTCCGTGTGCAGGTGGAAAACCCGCTGGCCGACCTGCTGCACTGGCGCCGCGACGACTTCGGCGTGGCCTCCACCGACGCCCTGCGCGCCATCGCCGCCGCCGAGCGTGGCGTGATGGTGGTGTTGTCGGCCCCGCGCGACACCAACAGCCTGCTGGCCCGCCTGCGCCAGCAGCCGGCCCCGGTCACCCCGGGCAAGGACAAGGATGTGGGCCAGTGGCGCCGCAACGGCGCCGGTGCGCAGATCCTGTCCGACCTCGGCCTGGGCAAGCTGCGCGTGCTGGGCACCCCCCGCCGCCAGATCGGCCTGGCCGGGTACGGCCTGGAAGTAGTAGAAACGGTCACCCCCTGACCGCTCGGCCGTAGAGCCGGGCTCTGCCCGGCTGGCCCCATCCCGTAGAGCCGGGCTCTGCCCGGCTGCTTTCGGCGCACGGCCAGCAACGCAGCCGGGCAGAGCCCGGCGCTACGCGGCCATGGCCGCCGGCCCGTGTCCGGCGTAACCGGCCCGCCCGCGTTAAACTAGTCAACCTTTTGGACCCCACGCCGAACATGAGCCACTACGAAGGCGACCTCCGTACTCCGGAAAAGGCCCGTTTTGCCATCCTTGCCAGCCGCTGGAATGCCCGCATCACCGACGTCCTGGTCGCTGGCGCGCGGCAGAGCCTGGCCGGCAACGGCATCGACGAAGCTGCCATCGACGTGATCCGCGTGCCCGGCGCATGGGAACTGCCGCTGGTGGCCGCCCGCCTGGCCGCCGCGCATGAACATGCCGCGATCATCGCCCTGGGCTGTGTGATCCGCGGCGACACCCGCCACTACGAGCACGTGGCCGATGGCTGTGCCGAAGGCCTGATGCGCGTGCAGCTGGATTTCGGCGTGCCGGTGCTCAATGGCGTGCTCGCCGTGGAACGCGCCGAGGATGCCGAGGCCCGCGCCGGTGGCAGCCATGGCAACAAGGGTGAGGAAGCCGCACTGACGGCGTTGGAAATGGTCAATCTTCTGGAGCAGTTGCCGTGAACAAGTCGAACCCGGGCAAGCCCTCCGGTAAACCCGTCCGCCGTGATGGCATCGACCCCGTGCTGCGCTCGCGCGCACGCCGTCGTGCCCTGCAGGCGATCTATGCGTGGCAGATTTCCGGTGGCAACGCGCAGACCGTGGTCGCCCAGTTCGCGCACGAGCAGGCGCGTGAAATCGCCGATCTGGCCTATTTTGAAGCGCTGATCCACGGTGTACTGGACAATCGCAAGGACTTGGACGAGGCACTGACCCCGTACCTGGATCGCAGCATCGACGAAGTGGACGCCATCGAACGCGCCGCGCTGCGCGTGGCCGCCTTCGAAATGCGCTACCGCCTGGACGTGCCGTACCGCGTGGTGATCAACGAAGCCATCGAGTCGGCCAAGCGCTTCGGCTCCGAGCATGGCCACACCTACGTCAACGGCGTGCTGGACCGCGCGGCCGTGGAATGGCGCAAGGCCGAATCGGCTCACTGACCCGCCGGTGGCAATGAGCCGTCGGCGGTAATGACCCGCCTGGTAGTGCCGGCCAGCGGCCGGCACTACCAACAACCGCACGCAGCGCGGCAGGCAATACCGACCGCGCGTCGCGCGGCACGTACAACCGCCCCACCGCGCGCTGCGCGGCACGCACAACCGCGGGAGCGCCCCATGTCCCTTGCCGAATTCGCCCTGATCGACCGTATCCGTGCCCGCACTGCCGAGCGCGACGACGTGGTGCTCGGCATCGGCGATGACGCCGCGCTGCTGCAGCCGCGCCCGAACGAACAGCTGGTGGTCACCGCCGACACGCTCAACAGCGGCATGCATTTCCCGGCTGAGACCCTGCCCTTCGACATCGGCTGGAAGACCCTGGCGGTCAACCTGTCCGACCTGGCCGCCATGGGCGCCCGCCCGGCTTGGTGCACGCTGGCGCTGTCGCTGCCCGACGCGCACCCGGACTGGATCGAATCCTTCGCCGACGGCTTCTTCGCGCTGGCCGACGAACACGCCATCGCATTGATCGGCGGCGACACCACGCGTGGCCCGCTGTCGCTGTCGGTAACAGCGATGGGGCAGGTGGCACGTGGCCAGGCGCTGCGCCGCGACCGTGCCCAGGTGGGCGATGACATCTGGGTGAGCGGCACACTCGGCGATGCCGCCGGTGCCCTGCAACTGTGGCAGCGCGGCGAGTTGAATATCGCCACCGCCACCGTGCTGGGTGATTACCAAACACTGCGCCTGCGCCTGCTGCGTCCCACTCCACGGGTGACGCTGGGCCTGCGCCTGCGTGCCTTCGCGCATGCCGCCGTGGATATCTCCGACGGCCTGCTGGCCGACCTGGGCCACATCACCACGCGCAGTGGCGTGCGTGCCGAAGTGGACGCCGACGCCGTGCCGCTGTCACCGGCGCTGCGTGCGGTGCTTGGCCGCGACGCCGCGCGTGCGTGTGCGCTGGTCGGCGGCGACGATTACGAACTGTGTTTCACCGCCGCCGCCGACCAGCGCGAGGCGCTGCATGCCGTAGCCGAATCGCTGCGCCTGCCGCTCACCCGCATCGGCCGCATCGTGGAAGGGCAGGGGGTGCAGTGCGAAGGCGAAAGCGGCCCTGGCGGTTACCAGCACTTCCCGGAGTGAGCAGCCGGGAAGTGCCCGACGCTACATTACAGAAAGCGCACCTGTTGGGAGGGCGTGCGGTGCATAGGGCTGTCTGCGCTGCAGTTGAACGTCGTACTGAAGGCCGGAACATTGGATGCGCCTACATCGGTGCGGACACGGGGCGGGGCGTGATCGTCGGTTGCCATGTCCAGTTTGGTCCGCTCGGGCGTGGCATGGCGACGCCAGCAGCGCGCGTAATTGGCGAAGAAACGCTGCGGTCGGCTCAGCCCATCCAGCAGTGGATCGGGTGCATCGACCGTGCTGGCCAGCAGGGCATCCAGCGCAATCTGCAATCCGGCCACGTCGGCAAGACTCTCATCCACCGTCAGCCCGCCGTCCACCGGCTCGCCGGCCACTTGGTAATGCGCCAGCTGCTCACTGAGCTGCTGGGCGCGGACTGTCATTTGCGCCCGACTTTGTTCGGACCACCAATCGTCACGTGTCCCGTTGGCACCGAACTGGCTGCCGCCAAGGTCGAAAGCATGCGCGAACTCATGGGCCAGTACCACCCCGATTCCGCCGAAGTTCGTGGCCATGTCGGCGTCGGCACTGAAGAACGGAGGCTGCAGCAATGCGGCCGGAACCACGATGCGGTTCTCCAGCACATCGTGATAGGCATCGGCGGTCTGCGGGGTCATGCGCCATTCGGTGCCGGATACGGGCTGATCGTAGCGTGCAACATTGAACCGGTGGTTGAAGGCTTTCACCGCGTTGACATTCTCAAGATAGCCGGCGGGCTGTGTGTCCACACCGTCCCAGTTGCGCCATTCTGGCGGTATCCCGATGTCCAGCCGGATCTTTGCGGCCTTGTCCAGCGCGCGTTGCCGGGTGGGCGCATCCATCCAGTCGCACACTGCCAGGCGGCGCTGCAGCTGCTCGCGCAGCACGGTAGAGAGCTGCTCGACCTGCAAACGCACCGGCTGGGTATACGCAATGCTGGCGTAGGCTGGAGCCAGCGCCTCCCCTGCAATCCTTTCCACGGTGCCCATCACAGCGGCCCAGGTGGGTACCGGGCGCGCCCGACCCTTGAGTACCCTGCCATGGAAATCTTCATGCGCCAGAACGAACCGTTCGGACAGCTGTGGCGCAGCGTTGTCCACTGCATGGAAGCGGAAGTACGCCTGCCAGGTGGATAGCGGAAGAATATGCATCAGGGCGTCCAGCCTCGCGAAGTATGCAGGCATCCCCAATGAGAAGCGCGCTGGCGGCGCCATCCCATGTGCGCCGAACAGACTCTGCCAGTCCAGGCCTGGGGTATGCTGGCCGCAGCTGGCCAGGTCGGTGGGGTTGTAATACTGGCTGATGTCGTTGGTCAGCACGGCAAACGGCACCGAGGCTTCCGCAAGGGCCTGTTCTACGGTCATTACCTCGGCGGCCGCTGCGCTGGCCTGGGCCTGCGTCAGGCCGGACAACGCCAGCATCCGCTCGATGTGCTGCAGGTACAGGGCGCGCGTTTCGGCCTTGGCCGGATCCTGGTACCACGCGCTGTCAGGCAGGCCCAGGCCCGCCTGCGCAATGTAGAGCATATGTCGGCTTGAATCCTCCATGTCCGGCAGCGCTGCGAATTCAAACAGCGGGTTGCGGGATTCCGCGGCCAACCGATGCATATGGGCGACCACGTCCTCAGACCCTTGCAACTGGTCGATGGCGTCCAGCTCTGGCTGGAGGGGGGCAACATCCTGCTGTGCGCGGCTGGCGCTGTCCATGCCGGACTGCAACAGGTTGGCAATGACCCGCTCGTTCGGCTCGGGATGTTCCAGCGCGGCCATCTGCATCGCCAGCTGCCAGGTCATATGCAGGGCGCGATCGCGTAGATCGGTGAACGCTCCGCGCTCGGAGCGGCTGTCTTCCAGCTGCACTGCGTCCTGCCAGGGCCGGTTGACCCAGTCGTACAGCGACGTGCAGGGTGACACGCCGGGATCAAGTTGGCTGGCATTGAACGCAAGATCATGCGGCAACTGGGCTGCGGTCAGCCCCGGGGGCAGCAGATCAGGATCGTAGCTGAAGCGCGGTGCGTCCCGCACCGCCGGCAAGGGGGGGGGCGTTGTGGGGGATGTGGCGGGAAGCGGGCGCGTCAACCAGTCTCCCAGTCCCACCAGCGTACCGCCCAGTACCGTGGCCCCGGTCACCAGCGCAGCGGTGGCCACGGTCCCGCGGCAGTCGGCTGGGCGCTGCACACAGTGCAAAAGGGCACTGTTGACGATATGCACCGGGGCATTCGCCGCCAACATCGGCATTCCCGCCTCGACATCTTGGGGGGCCTGGGTGGTCATTGCGATGGTCTCGGTGGCCTGGGCGCCTGGCGGCCAGCTGGCGCCCGGACGTCCGTCACGGCGCTCGCCGGACGTAGCACTGCCCGGACGTAGCGCGGCCAACAGCGCCAAGCCTGCCACGAAGCGGTTGGCCATGCCATTGAGCCGCAACGGTGGGGCAGGAGGAGCGCCACCGTTGCGCCGTCGCGTGTCGCGGTCAGCAACCGTGCCGCCTTGGAGATGCTGCTCGAAACGACGATGCTGTTCCCGAAAAGTCGTTAAATCTAAGGGCATGAAGAATCTCTGTGGACGCCGCCGATCCGCGGCAACGGAATGCTCGGCGCATGATGCGGAAGCAGCAGCGCTGCACGCAATCAGAGTGGGACGAAATACAGTGCGGTGGCGCTACCCCCACGCCCTCAGCAGTTGCCGCCACCGTTCATGGGCGAACACCGGCGGCGGTGGCGGTGCCCCTGGGGAGAATCCATCGTTGGCGGGCAACGGCAGGGGCGCAGGCTGCAGGTCAGCGGCAGGCACCGCGGCTGGCGTCTCCGATCAGGCCGGTGGCGAGCGTGAGGGCCTCGTAGCAGCCGGTAGGCCCCTGGTGCAAATGTCCCCCGGCCGCTGGGCGGCCTCCTCCTTTATTTTGCCCAGGAGCCTACCGGCTGCTACGGGGCTCGGCTTGCGGTGCGCAGGTGGACGCCACGCTTTTTACGCTGGGCGGTGGGTCGGGCGCTGGGCCCCCATGCCCTTGGAGGCGAAATAAAGGAGAAGGGGGCGGCCACAGGCCGACGCCCCGGAGGACATTCCTAGACGCTGGGCGTGGATGAGCAGTTCTACCTGGTCTTCCCGCTGCTGTTCTTCGTCTGGCTGCGCGGTCATGCACGTTGGCCGTGGTCGCGTGCGCTGTTGCCGGCGGCCACCCTAGTGTCGCTGGCCTGGCCTGGGCTGCCTGGCAGGCGCAGGCGGCACCGGCCGCTGCGTTATACCTGCTGCCGTCGCGGTTCTGGGAATTGGTGGCGGGCGCACTCCAGCCCGGCCGACTGCCAGGACTTCATCGAGGACAGCCTGTCCAACATCGACAGCGAAGCGCGCCCGGGTGACATCGTGTGGCTGGCAGCGCTGCGCATGCCGGAGCTGCGGGGTTTGGACTGGCAACGACAGGATGCACAGCAGATATATCGCCGGCTGCTGGCCGAACGTACGCCCGTGCGTGCGCAGGCGGCACGCGAGGAAGCCGACCGGTTACTGGGGCGCCTGCAGCGGTTGGGCGTGCACGTTATCATCGATGCACCGCTGCCGCTGTTCAAGGCTGGGGCATACCGTTGTTCGGACTGGTTCAACCGTAGCAATCCGACATGTGCCGGTGGCCTGACAATGCTGCCGCTGCTGTGCGGGCCGGACCGCTGCGCGGCATTCTAAGACACTGGGCCGCTGTTCTTCGACAATGACCACCTGAGCGGATACGGCAACGGGGTGTTGCTGCCCGGCTTCCGGCAGGCGCTGGTCGATCTTGTGAATGAAAGCCCGCTGTAGCGGGCCTGTTGCACGCCGCCTGTGCCATGCACGGGTAGCGGCCCGCCGGTGGCAGCGCGCTATGCCATCGACGTGTCGCCATGACTGTCAGTGATCAGCGTCCTTCAAGTAGCGATAGAGTTCGGCATCGCCGTTCAGGCCCAGCTTGAGCATGGCCTCGCCCTTCTGTCGGCTGATGGTGCTGATGCTCTTGTGCTGCTGCTCGGCAATCTGCTTGACCGTCAGCCCGCTGGCCAACAACCGCATCACTTCGGCTTCGCGTGGAGACAATCCACGGGTGCCTTCCTTGAGGCCAGTCGCAGTACCCTGTTCAAGGGCCAGCGTCTTGAGATTCTCGCTTATGTAGAGCGTCCTGCGGTGGGCCGCTTGGATGGCCAGGGGCAGCTCCACCAGCGGTGACGCCTTGTCGACCAGTCCCAGCACCCCATGGGCGGTCACCATCTTCATCATGGCCGCGTTCCTGGACATGCTGACGATGACAATCGGCAACGCAGGGTACAGCCGATGGATCCTGCTCAACATGGCGGCGCCGTCAGCGTTGCCTTCGCTCATCGTCCCCTGCATGGTGTAGTCGGTGACAAGGACGTCACAAGGGTACGTCTTCAGCATGTTCATCAGGGACATAGGGTCGCTCGCCTCGCCCACGACCAAGCCGATGCCACTGCTCTCGATCACCGAACGGGCCCCAATGCGGACTACCTCATGGTCATCGGCGATGATGATGCGTAGCTTCATATCAAGGTGCAGGCCTTCTAGGCTGTCGCAGGGTGAGGGCGCGCGGCCGTCGGACGTGCGGTGCACGTCGCACAAGAGACGCCCACGGCTGAGTGCGCAGACTGTACTCCAGATTGGACGATAGCGACAGTTGGATACGGATTGCCATGATCCTGGACAGCGCGTCGCAAAGCTACTGTGATCGCTGTGCGCACGCCGCAGGGACGCGCATACACCGATCACAGTGGCCGTGTTTCACTTTTCATTCATCTTTTGTCTGCACTCATCAAGCGTATAAACCACTGTAGGCGCGCTCCAAGTGAAGTTATCCGCCAAGTTACCCGCTGACAAGTATCGTAAGGATATCGGCGCCTTCCACCATTGCGCGCTGCAGGCAGGCGCACCCCGCAGCGGGGACGCGCGCCGCGCTGAAATGTGGGGCGCGCGGGCCACATCATTACGCGTCAACAGTGTATGCAACCTGGCAACCGTGCTCCTGCTGTTGGCGCCCGCAGCCGGTGTATGCAGGGCCGGCACCGCGCCGGCGGCGGCCGGTGGACGCAGCGACGCTGCACCCTGGCCCTCGGTCGGGGCCGCAAGGGACTACCGCGCGCTGCCGGATGGCCCGGCGCGTTCCTTCCAGCAACAGGTCTCGCATCTGGGCAACGCTGCAATCGCCGCCTGCGGGCTTCATCCGCGGGCCTGCGGTACGGCGCTGGTCGCGGCCGGAGCGGGCGCGGTCTGGTTGGGTGGTTCAGCACTAGTCGACCACATGCGGGCGGGCAGTGAAGGGCCCGGGGGGGTCAACGTGGTCAACGAAGACGCTGTGTCAGCCAGCGTTGCCCGGCAGTCTGGCGATGATGCGGGGCATGTGGTCGAACCGGATCTGCAACGCCCGTTGCTGCAGATTGCCCGCCAATGCCGAGGCGACCTCGATTGTCGCACCCGGGAGATCTACGTGCTGTTGCGGCAACTGCCACCGGAATCCCAATTGTTGCAATCGCTGGCTGCCACGGTGCAGGTTGCGCCCCCGGTACCGGCGGGCGGCTGGCCGCCGGCTGCGCAGGCTGCCGCCATGGAGAGTACGCAGTGGGATCACATACTCGTGCAGTTGGCCGATCTGCTGGCCCATATGTATACCCCTGAGGTCGCGGCCTATCAGGCCGATCTGGAAGCCATTGCCCAGGCCTCCACTGGCAGTGATCCCCTTCAGGTGAATGCAGATCGACTTTCACGCATCGAGGGGCTGTTTCAGCGTGATGGCCTTACGGTCACCCGGCAGCCCTATGCCACTCCCGATGGCACCGTGCGGGGCATGACCCTGCAAGGGGGCCAGCACAACCTGCATGCTGTCATCCGCGCAGGAAATGGGCCGCGATTGCTGTTTGTCGCCCATGGCGACCTGAGGGGTATCGAGCAGGGCTCTGAGGGGGCCTATGACAATGGGTCTGGCGTCGCTGGGGTGCTGCATGTAGCACGACAGTTGGGACACTACGCTGGCGGTGATGGTCAAGTCGAATTGCTCATCACCTCACATGAAGAAGTGGGTCTACTGGGTAGCAAGGGCCATGTGGCGGCGTGCCGGCAGGCGGGCAACTGCGCCGATGTCGTCATCAACATCGATATGATAGGGCGCGGGGGGCATGGCTATCTGGTGTCCGATTCTGATGCTGTGGCTAACTACAACAACCAGGGACAGCCGCCCTATTACCTCAACGATGTGGGCGGAACGGGCGCCAGGGAAGCCGAACTGCGGCAGCGAGTGCAGCAGGCATTTGCGGCACAGGACTTCACCCGTTACCTGCCTGATGCCCACTATATGATCACCTCCGACCACCTGTCGTTCCAGAACCAGTCCCTTCCTTGCGTGGGCCTGACGCAGGTCGACGAGAAGGGGGCGGACGCCCTGTGGGCTATCGATCAAGCGCGCGCGAACTGGGTAGAGGCCTCCAAGGCCATCGACTGGGAGCGTTACGAACAGGCACGTACCGGTCAAATCTCGATCACCGCGCAGGAGCGCGAGCAGATACGCGCGCAGATCACAACGCTGGTGGAGGCGGACCATCATTATCGGCAGGCGCCGCAGCAGCATGCACACGCACCTAGTGCGCTGATCCACTCGGGGAGGGATCGTATCGAGCGTGTCAATCCGCAGATGGCCATACGCTTTGCCGATGTGCTGGTCGCCATCGCCCGGCAATGGTGCGACGATCCCATCCGCTAGCGGTGTGCCGGGGCGGGCAGAGGGGGGGGTGAGATGTGTCGCAATCAACCTGCTAGCACCATTCGGAGCATGTGCAGCTTTCGGCGAAGGGGGAAGCTGCAACTAGTTTCATAGCTTCGGCAGCCTCGAACCGACATCCTACCCGGCATGCAGATTCCACTCACCCCTTCCACAGAGCTCTCTCATGCAGAGACGGTGCGCCTGCCGCGTGCAGCCAGTGCTGTCTTTTCCCTGCCGACGGGCGGCAATCTTTCGGTGTCCCTATGCCGGCCGGAGCAGCGCTTGCCAGATCTCGCCCTCGCTCCTGGCGGGTCTGTGTTGCTGGCCGCAGGCGATTCCGCGCTGGTCGTGGCCGGGGACGGGCTCATCAGCACACCCGTGCCGGCCTGGGCGCCGCGCATGCTGGCGTTCCACGACCAGATCAATGGCTGCCAGCGTTCAGTCCGGGATCCAGTGCTGCTACCTGGCCAGCTTCCGTTGCCCGGTCCGCTGGACGATACCCCGCGTAGCCGGGCGTGGCTTATCAGCCACCTGGCCAACGGCACGCCGGCCTTTGCGGGGGTTGCCAACAGGTGGGCGCGTGGCGAAATCTACCAGATTGTCCGTTTCGTCCTGGCCCACACCCATCTGAGCGTGCAGCAGCTCGCGTCCCGCTATGGCCTGTCGCCGGCGCAGTTCCGGCGGGTCACGGTGAAAGCCTTCGGGCGCCCCTTGAAGGAACAGTTGCGGCTGTTGCGCGCCAGTCGCGCTCTGCAAATGCATGCTGAAACAGGTGCCAGCTTCACCCGCGTTGCGGGCGAGCTCGGCTTCTCGTCCCCGTCTCACTTCTGCCACGACATCAAATCGTTGCTGGGTGAGTCCCCCCGCGCCATCTTCCAACCAACGCGATCGCCGTGAAACTCACTCATTCTCTTGGCGCAGTTGCTGCGCTGCTATCCGCTGTGTTGATGGTGTCGCCGGCCCTGGCGCAGGATCACACAGCAACGCCGCTGGAAAACACAGCCATCTCGCGTCGCGCGCAGCTCGATCCCGGCACAAATTTCGTGTCCCGTGGTGATGGTGTCTCGGCGCTGCTCAATGCTGTCGCCGGGCAGATGCAGTTGCCGGTGGTGCTCAGCAGCAAGGCGCAGAAGAAGCGGGTGGAAGGCAGCTTTGCCTTGCGCGACCCGCGCGCCGTGCTCAACCAGGTCAGCCGCGATCTGGGCCTGATATGGTACAGCGACAGCCAGACCCTCTATGTGTACGAGGCGGGCGAAACGCGCAACGCAGTCGGTCACATGCAGCATGCCTCGGTGACCGTGCTCAACGATTTCCTGCGCCGTACGCGCTTGGCCGACGCCCGCTTTGCGGTGCGTGGCAATGGTGCCGACGGCACCTTCTACGTCTCCGGACCGCCGGTGTATGTGGATATCGTGCTCAACGCCGCCCGCTACCTCGACGAGCTGTACCGGGGGGCCGACGCCAAGGCCGTACACGTGGAAGTCATTCCGCTGCAAAACAGCTTCGTGCAGGGCCGCCGCTACGGCATGCGCGACTGGCAGACCACGCTGCCGGGCATGGCCAATATCCTGGCCAACATGCTGGGCGATGCCAGTGCGGACATCGTGGTGCGCCAGCCCGAGGTGTCCAGCGAAAGCACGCTGGACCCTTCCAGCGACCTTGCCGCCGCCCACCGCCAGCAGCCGGTTGCACCGGTACCGGTGCCTGTGGCGTCACCCAGTCGGCGCGAAGCCCCCGGAGAGCCGCCCATTGTCGTGGTGGCGTACCCGGAAACCAACAGCCTGTTGGTGCGTGGCACGTTGTCAGGTATCCAGAAGGTCAAAAGGTTGGTCGGCGAACTGGACTTGCCGCGTCGTCAGGTGGAACTGTCGCTGTGGATCATCGACATCCAGAAGAAGGAACTGGACGGGTTGGGGGTGAGCTGGCAGGGGAGTGTCGGCCTGGCGGGGCGCCTCGGCGTGTCCTTCAATGGCGGTACCAGTACCACGCTTGATGGCGAGCGCTTCCTTGCCTCGATCACGGCGCTGTCCGAGCGTGGCAGTGCAAGCGTTGTCTCGCGCCCGGTGTTGCTGACCCAGGAAAACGTCCTGGCGCACTTTGACAGCAACAGCACCTTTTATGCGCGCCTGCAAGCCGAACGCACCGCCAGTCTGGAAAGCGTTACCTACGGCACCCTTATCAGCGTCCTGCCACGCGTTTCACACAACGGCGAAGTGGAGATGCAGCTGAAGATCGAAGATGGTACCGACAGCGGCGCCAACGTGGAGGGCCTACCGGTCATCACCCGTACCTCCATCGATACCGTGGCACGCGTCCCGCAATCGCTCAGCTTGCTGGTGGGCGGCTATACGCGCCAGGAGAGCGCGCGTAACCGCAGTGCGGTGCCGGGCCTGGGGCGTATTCCGTGGATCGGTGGTGCGTTTCGAGAAAGCACGCAGCGCCAACACGACATGGTACGCGTCTTCCTCATCCAGCCACGCGTGCTGGCCGGCGCCAACGGCCAAGGGTACGAAGATTTTCCCGGCGCCGGTACTGGCCTGAGCGACCAGTTCCAGACCCTGCGCGAGCAGCTGCTGGAGGGCGCCGATGGCAATCGTTAACCCCCATGTTGCCCGGACGCTGCCGCCGATGATGGCCCGGCCGGTCACGACCAAGGCGGCCGGTCCGGCCAGCGAGGAGCGCGAGGCCGAAAAGACGGCGGGGCCGAAACTGCGCCGCAACGCGCTGGCCACCGCGCTTGCCATGAATGACGACCTGTCCGGGCTGGTGGCCAGCATGCGTCGTGCCCGCACCAAGGATGAAAGCAGCTCGGACGTGCGCGGCCAGGCGTGGCTGGACCATGTGCTGGATGAACAAGGCCCGGAAAAGGTAGCCCAGCTCCGGCATCAGCTGCGCAGCCTGGGTACGCCCGACGTGGCCACGCTGCGCGCCCTCCTGCAGCAGCTGTTCCCTGAGCCCAGCGATGTCCTGGCCGTACTGCGGAGCTTGTTGGCCGATGCCGAACTGGAAGAACTGCACGAGCAGCTTGCAGCCCTGTACGAAGAACTTGCCGGGGAAGCGGGTGGCCGCAGCGCTCGTGGCGGTCTGAACGTTGCCTTGAAGGCACGCCTTCAGGCCCCGAATCTTCGCGCCACTGCACGCCAGCTGCGCCGTTCCTATCAGGATTTTCTGGCCGGCGGTGACCCCATCGATACCTATGAACTGTGGATCGAACTGTATGGTTTCGATCGACGTGCCCGTGTGATCGACTTCATCGAGCAGGCATTGGCGGCCGATATGTACGCGCTCGACCCTAGTTGTTCGCGGCTGGAATTTGGCCATCTTCTACAGACCATACGCAAGCTCACCACCCTGCGCTCTGCCGACCATCTGCTGCTGCGGTACTGCTGGCATGCCGAACTGATGGGCCGCCTGGGTGCCCAGCAGCCCGATCTGCTGGCGGCCATGTTGCGCATGGTGCGCAACGGCGGCGGCCTAGGCGAGATGTTCCAAAGCCTGCTGAGCGGTGCCGCGTATGCGTGGTCCCTGCCTGAAAAATCGCGCTTCGCACAAGGGGTCCGTAGTTTCCTGAAGGCGTTGCCGCACGGCCTTTGGGACGACATCGGCCTGCAACTGCAGGCGCTGGATGAAGTGGAAACCCTGCTGGAGCGCGCGATTTCCCAAGAGCGCACCAGCGTCGTGCCGGCACATCGCGTGGAGGTCCGATGAACGCTGCAGTTGCTCCGGGCAAAGGCCTGGGCCAGGTGGCGCGCAGCCTGTTGCGCCCGGAACTGGCATTGGTGGTGCTGATGGCCGTGGTCATCGGCATGCTGATCGTGCCCCTGCCCACCCTGCTGGTGGATCTGCTGATCGGCGTGAACCTGATGGTTGCCATCATCATCTTCCTCAGCTCGTTCTACGTTGAACGCATCCTCAATTTCTCCACCTTCCCTTCGGTGCTGCTGTTTACCACCATCATGCGGCTGGCCCTGTCGGTCAGTACCAGTCGATTGATCCTGGTCGATGCCGATGCCGGTCATATTGTGTCGGCGTTCGGTGAGTTCGTGGTGGCGGACAACCTGGTGGTGGGCTTTGTCATCTTTGCCATCGTTACGATCGTGCAGTTCATCGTCATCACCAAGGGTTCTGAACGTATCGGCGAGGTGGTGGCACGTTTTTCGCTTGACGGTATGCCAGGCAAGCAGATGGGTATCGACGCCGATCTGCGCGCTGAATCCATTGATGCTGCCGGCGCGCAGAGGCGCCGTCGCGAAGTGGAGAAGGAAAGTCAGTTGTATGGCTCCTATGACGGCGCCATGAAGTTCGTCAAGGGTGATGCCATCGCCGGCATCATCATCGTCTTCGTCAATCTGTTTGGCGGCATCGCCGTGGGTATGCTGCAGCATGGCATGGGCTTCTCCGAAGCGCTGGGCGTATTCACTCTTCTCACCATCGGTGATGGCTTGGTGGCACAGATTCCCGCACTGCTGATCTGTATCAGTGCTGGCTTTGTGGTCACCCGCGTCAGCGGCGAAGAGGGCAACCTCGGCGAAGGCATCCTCCAAGAGCTTTTCAGCAGCCAGAAGGTGCTCATCATTGCGGCCATCCTGGTGCTGCTGATGGGCATGCTGCCCGGCTTCCCGTTGATCGTCTTTGCCGCGCTGGCAGCGGGCCTGGCAGGCCTGGCCTACAGGCGATCGCGTCGCGAGCAGACCGTTGCCGGCAGTGCGTCGGCGGGCGGTGGTGGCAGCGACGCCAAGGGAAAAAACCCGGGCACTGACGCCGATGGCAGCCTTGCCAATGAAACGGTCCCGTTGCTGCTGCTGGTGCCAGCTGCACATGGGGAAGCGTGGTCCGCGCAGGAGATCGAGGCTTACCTGCGCGACCAGCTGCATCTGCGCGCGGGTATGCAATTGCCCCATATGGTCATGCGCGCCCACGAGGCGGAGAGCCAATACGGTGTGACCGTGTTGGTCAATGAAATTGTCGCCACCAGTGGTGACGTCGTGCTTGACCATGTCCGCGTGTTGGCAGACAGCGATGAACTGGCGATGATGGGCACCGGTGTGATGGTGTCCACCCGCGGCGGTCCGCCGCAGCGCTGGGTGCCCACCGAGCAGCTGCCGCAGCTGCAGGGCATGGGGCTGCGTACGCGCAGCGATCGCGAGGAACTGTACTTCCTGGTGCATGAAGCAGTCACCCGCAATATCAATGAAGTGTTCGGCATTCAGGAGACCAAGCAGCTGCTGGACGCTACTGAAAAGCGTTTCCCCGAGCTGCTGAAAGAACTTCACCGCCACGTGCCGGTGCAGCGTGCCGCTGAGGTGCTGCAGCGCCTGCAGCGCGAAGGCGTGTCTATCCGAAACATGCGCATCATCCTGGAAGTGCTGGCCCAGTGGGGACAGCGCGAGAAGGACGTCATCCTGCTGGTCGAACACGTGCGCGCCGGTCTGGCCCGCTACATCTCCAGCCAGCACGCCCGCGACGACCGTATTGGCGCGGTGCTGTTCGCCCCGGCCACAGAAGAATTGGTGCGCAGCGGCATCCGACAGAGCCAGGGCGCGGCCTTCCTCAATCTGGAGCCGGCCGCGGCCGATCAGCTGCTCGATCGCATCAGCCTGGCCTTCCAACCCCTGCAGTCGACGCGGCCGGACGTCGTGCTGCTGGTTTCGCCTGATATCCGCCGATTCGTCAAGCGCTTCATCGAGAACAAGTTGCCAACCCTGGCGGTGCTCTCGTTCTCTGAAATTTCCGATACCGTCAACATTGATGTGGTGAAATCCGTATGACCCTCAAAGAAACCTTGTGCGCTGCACTGGACCAGCTGGGCGCCGATTCCGGTCGCTTCCAGTTCGATGACCACTCCACCATCGCCATGTCCTTCGACGATGTAGGCGACATCTACCTTGACCCGCAGCCCCACGAACGCGTGTGGATGTGGGGGCTGATGGACGAAATGGATGACCAGGCCCGCGACGCCCTGTCCGCTCCGCTGCTGGCCGAGGTGGTGCGCCAGGTCGCACATTGGGAGTCAGGCGCACTCACCCTGCGCATGGACGGTCGCGTGGGCGGCCTGCTACACCCCGATTGCGTGAGCGATCCCGCTCAGCTGGCGGCCGCGCTGCAGGATTTCCACGAGTGCCTTGGGCGGCTGAAGAACATCAAATGACCCTTTCTGGTAGCCCCTGGCGCGTTTCGGCGCACCCCACCGCAATTGCTGGCTCGATGCTGCGTGTCCCGCTGCCGCAGGTCGCCATCGGCGAACTGTGCCTGCTGCATGCGTCGGCCGCTGACGATACTGTGGTGGGCCAGGGTGTGGTGGTTGCGCTGGAGCACGGTATTGCCTCGGTGGGCCTGCTGCAGGACAGTACGGGCCTGTCGGTGCAGTGTCTGGTAACCCCTTCCGGGCATCCGCCGTCGGTGGCTGCATCGTGGGCGCAACTGGGCAGTGTCATCGATGGCCTTGGGCACGAAGTGGAAAGGCTGGCGCCCGCACAGGCAGGCCCGCAGCAGGTGCGCCCACTGTCTGGCAACGGCAGCGACTACCGCCTGCGCCAGCCGGTGGATACCGTGCTGCCCACCGGCGTACGCGCGATCGATGGCCTGCTGACCTGTGGAGAAGGGCAGCGCGTGGGCATTTTTGCTGGTGCCGGAGCCGGCAAGACGACATTGGCGGAAATGCTGCTGGACAACGCTGCGGTGGATGTTGCCATCGTTGCCCTGGTGGGAGAACGTGGCCGAGAAGTGGCTACGCTGGTCGAACGCATGCGTGGATCGCCGCGCGCCAGCCGCTGCATCATTGTGCAGGCCACTTCCGATACCGCACCGGCGGTTCGATGCAATGCCGCGCAGTTGGCCACCACCCTTTCTGAATATTTCCGCGACCAGGGTCAGCGCGTGTTGTTGGTACTCGATTCGGTTACCCGCTATGCCCGGGCCCTGCGTGAGCTGGCGCTGGCCGCCGGTGAACTGCCGGCCCGTCGCGGCTTTCCGGCCTCGGTGTTCGAAGCACTGCCGCGCCTGCTGGAACGGGCCGGGCGCAGCGATCACGGCAGTATCACCGCATTTCATACCGTGCTGCTGGAAGACGAGAACGAAGCCGATCCGATCGGTGAGGAAGTCAAATCGCTGATCGACGGCCACCTGTATCTGTCCAGCAAGCTGGCAGGGCGGGGCCATTATCCCGCGCTGGATGTGCTGCGAAGTGGCAGCCGGTTGTTTGGCCAGCTGGCCTGTCCCGCACAGAAGGCGGCGGTCAATCGCCTGCGCGGGGTGCTGGGCACGCTGGACGATCTGCAACTCATGCGCGAGCTGGGTGAATACAAGCCGGGCATCAGTGACCAGTACGACAAGGCCATCGCCCTGGAGCCACAACTGCTGGCCTTCCTGCAGCAACCTGCGGAGCAGGCCTGCGCTCTGGACCAGACACTGGAGGCGCTGCATGCCCTCGCACGATGAGCGCAGCACCCGGCGCCTGTTGACGTTGAAGGACGCGCAGATGCGCATGGCCCGCGCTGGTGCCCAGGCCCAGGCCCGCCATGCGCAGCAGCAACGCCACGAAGCCGCCGAACTGCGCGAACAAGCCCAGACCACCGTGGACCAAGCGGTCCTGCCGCCCGAACAGGGCCTTAGTCGCGTTGATCTGTATGACCGCCTGCGCGCACTGGCCGTTGCCCGTGCGCACGCAATGGAACTGGAACAATCTGCCGGCGAACTGGACCAGCAGGCCCAGCAATGCGACGCACAACAGCAGGCCCTGCAGCAACAGGCGCAGCAGCACCACCGGAAGAAGACCAAGCTCGATCATTGGCACCGGCTTTATCGCCAGACGCAGGTGCAGACGCGCCTGCGGCGCCAGCAACAGCAGAACGTAGAGGATCTCACATGTCGTCCCCCATCCCGCCGCTGAACACCCGCACGGCGCCTGAGTCTGATGGCTCAAGCGTGCTGTCCCTGGCCGCACGCGTACGCCGGGCGGGCAGCAGCCAGCCCGCTGTCAACTTTGACGTTGCATCCGCGCACCCGGGTGGCGCGCGCCCGCCCGCTGCCTGGCTTGGCCATGGCAGCGGCGCTACGGACCAGCCTGAGCGGCGCGAGCCGGTCAAGCACGCACCGGACAAGCCGGACAAGCACGCACCGGACGAGCTCTTGCCAGAGGCCTGCGATCCTGGCGCAATGACGGCCTTGCCGCCGCCGATGGCGCCGCTGCCCCCGCAGCATTGTGCGTTGCAGGCCGGCCGGTTGGCCGGCTTGATGCGGGGTGTGCAAACGGCCGGCAGCGTAAGTAGTGAGGGCCCGGCGCAGGGTAAGTTGTCTGCCGCCGGCTTCAAGTTACCTGCGCTGACCCACCTGCAAGTGCCCCCAGGTACTGGCGACAGGTCTGGCGCAGGCAGCGCTGGAACGGCCACCACGGGTTACGCAGCGGGCCAGCTGCAGGTGGCGCCCGCGCCCGCGCCCGCGGGTCGCCTCGACGTAGTCGTAGCGGCGGCGCAGGCACCCACGGCCCTGTCCGGCATGGCAGAGCAGGGTCCGGCCGCGCTGGTGCAGGCACCCACGGCCATGTCCGGCATGGCGGCAGAGCAGCGTGCGGCCGCGCTGGCGCAGGCACCCACGGCCCTGTCCGGCATGGCAGAGCAGGGTCCGGCCGCGCTGGTGCAGGCACCCACGGCCCTGTCCGGCATGGCAGAGCAGGGTCAGGCCGCGCCGGTGCAGGCAGCGACGACCAAGCCCGGCGTAGCAGGGCAGTTCCCTGCTGCGGCCACCTCACCCGGCGACAAAGCGTCGATGCAGAGCGAGGCAGAGCCTTCCATGACGGCCAGCAAGCGCAGGCAGTCCACCTCCGCCGGCGATGCCAAAGCGCTTCCCTTGCAGGCTCCGTCGCTGCAGGACGAGCACGCGACGAGCACCGTCAAACCCCCCCTCATGCCGGCATCGCAGCAGCATTCCCTATACCCGGCAACGACTCAACACGCACTGCCGCCGGATACCTCCACCCACATCACCGTGCCGTTTGTCAGCCAAGGCCCGGGCCATCAGGTGACCGCCAGCTGGGGCGGCCAGCTGGCCGGTCTGCAACTACGCAGCACCAGCGAACAGAGCCATCGTGCGGTGGTTGCCGCCCTGGATGCAGGCCTGCTGCCAGGGCGCGACCATGCGGTGGTGGACGCGCTGTTCGATGATGGCGATGAACACCCGCATCAGCGGTCCTCGCCGCCGGAAGCCGACGAGGAGGACGCATGAGCAGCGTGTTTTCTGTGCTGACACCCATCGACGAGCGCACACTGCACCTGCACCAGGTACACAAGCAGCTGCGCCGCCAGGGCGCGGATTCGTCGATGCAGCCGCTGCCGGGCACACCGTGCCTGCGCTTTGATTTGTCCGGCCCCCATGGCCGCATGGTTTGCCGCGTACAGGCCCATGATTGGGCCCGGCAGCACCTGCCCGATCTGCCAGGCCTGGACTGGCAGAGAATGAGCCATGACCACCTGGCCGGCCTATGCGCGGTAGAACGCGCGCTCCATCTGCAGCCGCCGGCGCTGGAGTACCGCCATGCGCAGTTCCAGGGTCTGGTCGTGGCTGGGCTGGATGCCCCACTGCATCCGCAACTGCACAGTCTGGAAGGCCCGGTGTGGGTGGAAGACCTGGACTGGCATTTGCCGCAAGCTGCCACCCCCATCGAAGTGACCGGCCGTGAACGCGTGCCCGTGCGTATGCGCTTGGGCGCTGTGCGCCATACCGTGCAGCGCCTGCAGCGCCTGCAGCCGGGCGACATCGTGCTGCTGCCTTTCGCCCGCCCCCAGGCCTGGCGCGCCCATCGCTGCCTGTTCGAATTTTCCCTGCAACCGGATTCCCTCACCGTGACCATGATCTACCCTACCGAAGCCGACCAGCCCTCCCTCGACACCGTCATGGAGAGCGACATCCGCCACGACACGCTCGATCTGGCCAGCCTGCCGCTGACCCTCGACGTGGTGCTGACGACCCTGCAGCTCAGCCTGGCCGAACTGGCCGACCTCGGCGCCGGCAGCATGCTGCACCTGCCCGAACAGGCGTACCGCCGCATACGCATCGAACACAATGGCCATTGCCTGGCCACCGGTGAACTGGTGCAGGTCGGCGCCACGCTGGGCGTACAGCTGGCGCAGGCGCCGCGACTCAAATGAACGTGGTCACCGTAAACAACGACGTTTCGCTGATCGTGGTCCTGGGGCTGGCGTCGGTGTTGCCGTTCCTGATCGCCGTGGGCACCTGTTACATCAAGTTCACCGTGGTGTTCACGCTTATCCGAAATGCGCTGGGTCTGCAGCAGGTGCCGTCCAACATGGTCGTCAACGCGCTGGCGCTCATCCTGGCGTTCTATGTCATGCACCCCATCATCGCCGGCATCTACGGGGCTTACTTGGACCTGCCCGCGCCGCTTACCACTGTACCGGCGGTCATCGACTTTCTCGATTCCAGCCTGGGCGAGTACAAGGTCTACCTCGCCACGCATGCCGATCCTGAACTGCTGCGCTTCTTCGAGCGCGCGCAAGTTATTGACGGCAGCGATGTTCCGCCGCCGGGGGTACAGCCGCAGGACCGTTCGCTGTTCGCCCTGTTGCCGGCTTATGCCCTGAGCGAGTTGAAGGATGCCTTCCTGATGGGCTTCTACCTGTACCTGCCATTCGTTGTGGTGGATCTGATCGTATCGGCCATTCTGCTGGCGCTGGGCATGATGATGATGAGCCCGGTCACCATTTCCGCACCCATCAAGCTGATCCTGTTCGTGGTGATGGATGGCTGGGCCGTGCTGTCGCAGGGCCTGGTGCAGCAGTACATCACCGTGCCGGGCGGGCCGTGAGCCCGCACCATGGAGACCTGTCATGAATGAAATCATCGCGATCGGCAACAAGACCCTGTGGCTGGTGCTGATGCTGTCCGCCGCGCCGGTGGCCATCGCCACCCTGGTCGGTCTGGCCATCGGCCTGTTCCAGACCGTTACCCAGCTGCAGGAACAGACCCTGCCGTTCGGCGCCAAGATGCTTGCCGTGGTCATTACCCTGCTGGCGCTGCTGGGCTGGTATGTACAGCACCTGCTGAACTTTGCCCAGCTGGTGATGGGGCGTGCGCTGGCGGTGTGATATGAGCATTCACCTGTCATCGTTGGATGCCCAGATCATTGCTGCCCTGCGTGATCACGCCGTGCCCGCGGCATTGGGCCTGGCGCGGCTGTTGGCGTGTTTCGCCTGGCTGCCTTACCTGGGCGCCGGCGCCATGCCCTCGCGCATGCTGCGTGTGCTGTTGGCCCTGGTGGTGCTGGTGGGTATGTGGCCGGTCACGGCCGGTCATCAGACCCCACAGGGCCTGCTGGGACTTGCGTTCGCGGCCATGATCGAGGCCCTCGTCGGTACCGTGCTGGGGCTCATGCTGGCCTTGCCGTACCATGTGTTCCATGCGGTGGGTTCCATCATCGATACCCAGCGCGGTGCAGGCGTAGGTGCCATTCTTGACCCGCTTACCGGCGTGGAAGCCACCGAAACCGCCAATCTGCTGCAGTTGTTCAGCGCCGTGGTGTTCCTGGTCGCCGGCGGCATGCTGCCATTGATGGAAGCGGTGCAGGGCAGCTATGTCCTGGTGCCCATGGGGACCTGGTTCCTGCCTGATCTGACCAGTATCCACGGCTTCATGGATATCGTCTTCGCCTCGGCTGTGCGCATGGCGGCGCCGGTCCTGCTCCTGCTGTTCCTGGTGGAAATCGTGTTGGGCGTCCTGTCACGCTTTGCCCAGCAGCTCAATGCATTTTCCGTGTCGCTGTCGGTCAAGACCTTCCTGGCCTTCCTGGCCATGCTGTTCTATTTCATGCAGGTGATGACCGACCAGGTGCCCGCACTGTGGCGGCTGTACCGGCCCCTGCGAGGCCTGATGCCAGAGGTCCTGCCATGAGCAGCGGTGCCAGCGAAAAAACCGAAAAGCCGACCAACAAACGTCTGAAGCAGGAATCGCAGAAAGGCAAGAGCTACAACAGCCGCGATCTTCTGGCCGCTGCCGTGCTGTGGGTGGGCGCGCTGGCCCTTCCGCTGTTGATCGGTTTCAAGCCGCTGCAGACACTCTACGTCGGCATTGTTGGCGGTGGTTTCAGCATGTCCCCGGCCGATGCCGCCGCGGCGGCGCTGAAAGCCTTCGCCTGGGTGGTAGCGCCGGTGCTTCTGCTGGTCATCGTCTGCATCGTGTTGGTATCGCTGCTGATGAGCAAGGGCGTCATCGCCACCGAAGCCATTCGCCCGGATTTCAACCGCCTCAACCCCGTCAACGGGTTCAAGAACCTGTTTTCGCTGAAGGTGATCAAAGACCTGGTGCGCGCCCTGCTGTACCTGCTGTTTGCCAGCCTGTTCTGCTGGGTGGCCTTTCGCCTGTGGGCCCCGCAGGTATTCGCCCAGGTTCACGCCACCTCCCCACAACTGGGGATGATCTGGATGAAGGTGGCCGGCAGTCTGGCCATGGGCCTGCTGTTGGCGCTGGCACCGGTCTACCTGCTGGCTGGCTTTGTCGACCACGTGCTGTATATCCGCGAACTCAAGATGGAAAAACACGAAGTCAAGCGCGAGCACAAGGAAAACGAAGTCAGCAGCGAGGTGAAGCAGCGCCGCCGTGAGATTGGCGACGAGCTGTCCGCCCAGGTACAGGCCGACACCACCGGTTCCACCATGGTGCTGGCCAACCCCACCCACATCGCCATCGGCATTTTCCTGATGGACGACGACACCCCCATGCCCTTTGTTGCCGTACGCGAAAAGGGGGCGCGTGCACGCAAGGTCATCGCCCTGGCCGAACGCAGCGGCGTACCAGTGGTGCGCGATATCCGCCTGGCCCGCGCCATATACGCCAAGAGCAAACGCTACCGCTTCGTCCACGACGACGACATCGCCGGCGTGATGGATGTAGTGCGCTGGCTGCGCGATGTGGAACGCGCGGCACTGCCGCCGCCTGAAGACGACGCCACCGACGATACCCCACCCACCCTGTAGTAACCCTGCTTCCCCTTCCTCCGAGTACATCCCATGAACGATACAACCCCCAATAATGGTGCCGGCACTACCAGTGAAGTTGCCCTGATCCTGGAGGTGCTGCAGGGCGGCGGCACCATCAAGGATCTCAAAGGTGTCAGTAGCGACATGCTTGAAGGCGTCTACGCGCTCGCCTACGATTTTTACCAGAAAGGCCAGCTGGACGACGCCGAAACCTTCTTCCGTTTCCTCAGTGTGTACGACTTCTACAACGCCGACTACGCCATGGGCCTGGCCGCCGTGCTGCAGATGAAGAAGGAGTATGACAAGGCGATCAGTACCTACGCCGTGGCCCAGATACTGGACAACCGCAGCGACAAACCGATGTTTCACATGGCCCAGTGCCACCTGGCTCTGGGCAAGCTGCAGCTGGCACGGGAATGCTTTGAAGGCGTGGCCAGGCGCGCGCAGGGCAATGAGCTGGGAACCCGCGCACAGGCGTACGTGGATACCATCCAGGCATCGGCCAACCCGCCAGAGCCGGCTGCGGACGACGTGGACGGTGCGGCCTGAAAGAACGGCAGTGACAGATTTCGCTTCCCACTACTGCGATGACCGGTACTTGAAAGCGCAGGGCGGCGCGCGGCCGGAAGATGGTCACATCGCAGGCATCCCTGCGAGCATCTTCAACTCCCCACACAGCCGGCGCGCCGGCATGAACTGGAAAGTACATTCATGAACGCCATTGGATCTCTTCCCCGAACCAATCCCGTACCCTTGGCCCTCACCTCGGCCGGGTTTGGCGATGCCGCAAGGGCTGCACAGGGTTTCGGTGCTGCCACCAGCGCGCAGGTCGCCATGCTTGAGCGACAGGTCCAGTCGCTGACCAGCAATCTGCTTGATGGCAAGCTGTTGTCCATCAATACACAGGCCGACGCTGGCGCGGTGGTGGGCAAGAACGGGCAGCCGCTGCTCGCCCCGCCCGACATGGCTCGGATCGAACGCGCGCTGGGCGTCGCCGGCATCAATCAAGGCCCTGGGCGCCTGGGCGGGGCGTCTGCATTGACCGCACTGCTGGGCCTGCTGACCAAGAGTATGGGTGCCCAGTCGCTGGCCGACATGCGGGCCAATGCAAGTCAGCGCAACGCGCAGTTGCAGGCTCGCGGGGCACAGGCGCAGAAGCTGGATCAAGCCCTGCAGGCAGCACGTCAAGCCGAAGAGACCGCTGCCGGCGCCGCCGAAGGTGCCGCAGCGGAAAGCGAGCAGGCCGTGGCCGCCGCCGAAGCCGCGCGGGCCGAGGCCGAACGCCTGCAGAAGGAGCTGGACGGAATGGATCCGCAAGCCCCGGAGTATGCCGACGCCGAAGCTGCCCTGGCGGAGGCGCACCAGAAGCAGGCGCAGGCCCAGCAGCGCAGCGAAGGCGCCGCCGCCCGTGCGCTGGACGCCGCCAACGCATTGCGGCAGGCTACGGACGACTACAACACGGCACTGGGCAACCTCAATGACTTCAATCGCGAAGACCCCACCGGCATTCGTCCCCCGGCACTGAATGAACTGAACAGCCGCAGCGCCCGCATGCAGGCGTTGATCGGCCAGCTCAGCGAGATCATGTCCGATGCCTCGCTGGACAAGTTGCGCAGTGAGGCCGACGCCGCCATGAAGCAGATGGAAGCCAGCCAGAAGGAGCAGCTGCGCTTGGCTCAAGATCAGGAGAAAGAGCTGGAGCGCATGCGCGAGGCCGAAACGAAGTCCGGCTGCTCTGGCAAGGTGTTTGGTTGGCTTGGCAAGTCCCTGGCCGTGGTCGGAGCCGCCATGGTCATCGGGGTTGGCGCATTTTTCTGCCCGGCACTGCTCGTTGCCGGCGTGGTCCTTATGGCCCTTGCCATTGATAGCATCCAGGGTGAATTCACTGGCGTCTCGGTGATGGGCAAAGTGACTGAAGCCATGGGGGGCATGATCGCCAAGGCGTTGATGGCGCTGGGGGTTGACGAAACCGTGGCCCAGCAGATCGGCTACATCGTGGCCACCATCGTCATCATGGTCGCCATTATTGCGGGCACACTCATCACCGCCAATGTGGGTGGGGCCGCGAGCACCGTCAGCAAGGTGGCCACCACGCTCAAGAAGATTATCGAAATCGTGCAGGTGATGGCGCAGATGGCCAACCTGGCCTCGACCGTAGCCGTGGGTGCAGGCAACATTATCGTGGCCGGTATCCAGGTGGAAATTGCCAAACTGCTGGCCATGCTGGAAAAGCTCGGCTTCAACGACGAAGTGCTGCGCGAAATGCTGGCCATGGTGCAGGAGGCCGCCGCGCAGCTCAACCGCACCGCCGCCGACCTGATGAGCACGTCCAGCGACATTTTGGCCGAAGAAGTACAAACCGCCAAAGCGGTCTTGCAGAAGATCGGCACCACTGCGCGCGGCGCCTGAACGCTCCCGCATTCCATTCTCCCATTTAGGAAACTCCCCATGTCCCAGATTCAAGCCCTCCCGGCCGGCGGCCACGCCCTGAACGCCTTCAAGCTTCCTGAATCCGTCGCCGCGAACCGTCTCACGGCCCAAGCCCCCAACGAAGCTGCGGCGGAGAAGGCGGCTGACTTTCTGCTGACCCATGCGCCGACTGCCGTCGTGGCATTGTCCGGTGCTACCCCCGAACCGCGCGCCCCGCAGCGCGGCCAGACCACGGTGGCTGAAGCGCCGAAGGTTGTGCAGGCGGCGGCAGGCATCGATGCGGCAGCGTCGGCGGCAGATGCCCTGCGTGGCATGATGGCGCGTACCAGCCCCTTGGTTGACGGTGTGTTCAAGGCTGTGGCCAACGGCACGATTGAAGCGCCCGAGCGCATCAAGGCCGGTACCGAGTTTGCGGCGCTGCGCTCAGAGATGAATGCGTTCCACGCTGATGTCACCGGCACCGATGGCGGTCTGGAAGGCATTGTCGGCAGCCTGGGCGAACTGCGCGCCAGCGGCCTGCTGGACAGCGGCGACACCCCGGCACTGAACGCCAAGCTGGACAGCCTGCTGGCCATGGACAAGGACGAACTGATCGAACAGACCCGCACCGACGCCCTGATGTCGTTGATGGTGCTGCTGATGGGTCTGCTGATGCTGATGAAGGAAGCGGACCGCAACCTTTCTACTGCTGCCCTGCAAAAGGCCGAAACGTTCGTGGCACAAGCCGGTGAGCGCTTGGTGCAGGGTGCTGAAGAGCACAGGAAGGGCGCTGTGATTGCGCTGGCCACCAGCGCTACCATCGCCGTGGCCGGTCTGGGTGCCAGTGTGGTGGGGGCGGTCAAGCAGACCAAGAGTATCCAGAACCATTCCCGTGAAGCCATCAAGAAGAACGATCTGGCCGATGCGATGGACTTCGGGGGGGCCAAGGACCTTGCCCGTGCCGGCAAGGGGGTTGGCCTCACCGACGGGCAGAGCCGTATCCTTAGTGCTCCAAAGCTGCGGACGCAGGCCAGAGCGCTGGAGGCCAAGGCCAACATGAGTGCCAACCAGAATGCCATGTGGGGCCAGGGTGGGCACTCGCTGGGGCAGATGGGTAGTAGTGCCGGCAACATTGCCCAGGCCGACGCGGACGTCAAGGCCGCTGACAAGACCCGCCTGCAGCAGAATCTGCAGAAGGCGTCGGAAACGGCCAAGGCTGAATCTGATCACGCCAAGCAACGTGCGGATGAGCAGGGCAGCATGCAGAGCCAGGTGGAATCGAAGATGAGCAGCATCCTGGATGAATCCCACGGCGCCGTGGATGCCATCAACCGCAACATGGCCTGATCATCCCCTTGTTTCCTGCGCCGCCACCGTGTGGTGGTGGCGCTACCAACGACTGAGAGTTCCCATGCACAGTTCCTTGCATATCGCCCACGCGGCACACAGTACTGGCCGCAGCCCCCCCCCCCCTGCCGCCACACGCCTGCCGGTTGACGATGAGACGTCCCCGGTAGGCAGCCGGCACGTGGCACGCTGCCAGGCGGCAGTGGCCGATACGGAGCGGTTGTTCAAGCGCAACCACCAAATTGCCCAGCAGCGCCATCAGCTGGGGCAGGTGCGCTTCCTGCAGTCGCAGAATCTGACCCTGCAGCAAGGCCGGCAGCAAGGCCCGCAGCACGCCGACACCCCTGCCACGCGGCAGTTGGCAGACGACGGCCTGAAGTTGGCATCGAAAGCCCAGGTGCTGGAGGTCTTTCTGGGGCTGCAGGCGGGCGAACCGCTGCCGCCGCTGGACCCGCATGAGCTGCAGACCAGCCTGTCCCTCCGCAATCGCACCGTGGAGGCAATGCAGCAGGGCTTGATCAGTTGCCAGACCGCGCCGCAGTGGGAGACACCTGAAGGCGAACAGAAAATGCAGGAGATTGAAGAGGCGTTGCAGCCGCAGCTGCGCGCAGCTGCGGCCGATCTCCCGCCCCCCGACCCGGCCGTAGACGACAGCCACTACGACTTCTACGAGCAGCTGATGAAGCTGCTCGAAGGCCTGCAGGGCGATTGGCTGGACCGCAATCAGGACGTGTTGGAGAACTTCATTGCTTTCTTCAACGAACTGAACGACATCATGGCCATGGTCAAGGATGCAATTCAGGATACAAATGGCAGTGGTGAGTATCTGGTCAATTTTGGCCCTATTGCGTCACGCCTGCAGTTACTGATGAATGATGCATCAAAGCTTGGGTTGGGCGGTGATTTTCCAACAGAGGCCGATGCAAAGAAGTTCTTGGAAGACATGGGCAGTCCGGAGGGTTTAACCATCCGCCCCACGGCCAATGGGTATGAGTTGGCAATTGACAGGAGTTTTATCGAAAAGCTTCGAGATTCGCTCTATCTCAACGGCAATCCTTTCGACAATGGGGGGTACAGAAAATGGATCACCCCTGCCAGATATCAGGCCATCATCGCTCAAAAAGACGGGCTGATGGAGCGCATGAATCACATCAGCAAGGTGATGACCGAAAAGTACCAGCGCACGTTGCAGCAGTGGGATACCTTGGTCAAGGCGCTCAGTTCCACCATCGACGCCATGTCTGAAGCAGACCGCTTGTTCATCAGTAATATGACTTGATTCATTTGACCCGCTGAACGTCAGTATTCGTTAGGAAGTCGTTGTTATGCCAATGCCAATTAATACACAATCCAATTCCAGCGCACACATTAATAGGGCACACATTAATGATTGGCCTGAATATATACATAAGCGGTTTTCTGGTGGGCTGCATGTGCGCAATGACACTATGCATGGCGGTGGCGCGTCGCGCCCAGCCGATGCCGCCACGGGTTCCCTGTTGTCGAAAACCTTGTCGCCGAAAAGAATTCAGAATCCGGACAACCGCGCGAGCTATTTGAGCGGCGTTGTTGCACATCAGCAGCAGGTGTGCCAGTCCGACAAGGCAGGGCAGATTCGCGCCTCGGAGAAGTCCAAGGTTTACGCTGATGTATTTTATGATACCCAGGTCCTTGAGTTTGCCAGAGACCCCGAAGTCGAATCGGCCCGTGCGGTGCTGGGAACCGTGGGGGTTCCCGAAGATGTGATCGCCCGCCTCATCGAAAATCGCCAAGAGGGGGGCGCTCAAACGGTATTGAATGCATGTGCTGTCTTGGTGGCGCTGGATGTGCACACGTATGCCAAGCCTCTTGGTGATGCGGATGCTGGCTGGCCGATGCTGAGCGCCGACAATGCAGCTCAGGTGGACAAGCTGGAGACACTGATTCTGTCTGCCCTGCGCAAGATGGATGAAAAGAAAAACTGGAGCGACATTGCATCCAATTCGATTGGGCCTTCCCACCGATATGCGGCCTTGAATGCCCTGAAAGAAGGGCAGCGTGAGGTGGTCACCACGATCGGGCTGGAAACGGTCCGCGACGGCTTGGGCCGGATGATGGCGCCGTCCGTGAATGAGGTGCTGTGCAACAAGTATGAGTGTGGTGCTGTTGAAGCCTTTGATCATCTGGACGAAGCGTTGGGCGTCAAGGTGGCGGCTATGTGGACAGGCCGCCTGGAGGCGGCGGCCGCCAAGGCCAATGGTGGCACCGAGTGGGTCACGGAATTTTTGCAGCTCCCCAGCCTTCTCAGGGAAGCGCCGGAACCGGCGAAAAAAGACAGTAAGCCGGAAGCGCCAGCGGAAGCGCCGCGGCACCGTGGTCCGGGACCCGATGTGTTGCGTGAAGCAGTTCGTGGTAAGGGTCAATTCCAGTACAGCGAAGGCAATTGCATCCACGTGGCCGCGCCGGATCTGACGCCCGTGACGGAGATGATGGCCAAGTTCCTCGATGTGATCAAGGACCTGCTGGACCGGCAGCAAGCGCTACAGGGGCCAGCGGGCATGAGTGCATACGAGCTCGCCATGAAGCATTGGAAGCCCGAGCAAGGGGATAAGCCCACCGAAGCGCAGTGGATTGAAGGCCTTGCTGGGGTCAACGGTGTAGACGGGCGTAATGCTTACCAGGTATGGGCGGACGCGCAGGAACCGGATGCAGATAAAAGCTTTAACGCCTACCTGGAATCCACCAAGGGCGAGAAGGGCGAGAAGGGCGAGAAGGGCGAGAAGGGCGAGAAGGGCGAGAAGGGCGAGAGGGGCGA
>Ga0233366_1000115_pt1 | contig 35885 bp, 65 predicted proteins | sample ElkDunMinimDraft_23_FD_191536 | JGI IMG/M metagenome (GOLD analysis project Ga0233366, IMG submission 191536) | Fecal eukaryotic communites from dung pellets of Tule Elk in California, USA - Elk Dung C4 | ecosystem: Host-associated > Mammals > Digestive system > Large intestine > Fecal | place...
GGGTATAAGCGCTACGTTGGATGCAAGCTATTATAAAGGCCCAGGAGCCAGGAACGGAAAGGAACGGGAGTTCCTTGCGGAAGAACAGGCGGGAACCGGGAACCGCAAGTATATCGTCCGCCGTCTTACCCCGCTTGAATGTTCAAGATTGCAGGGCTACCCGGACGATTGGTCGGAAATCAGGCATTACGAAGATATTTCCGACGAGGAACAGCAATTCTGGGAAAACATACGCAAACAGCACGCGGAAACCTACGGCAAAGCTTATAAGCCCTTCCGCACGAAACAGCAGATGGTGAACTGGCTGAACGGTCTGCGCACCGACAGCGCGGAATACAAGGCTTACGGAAATTCCGTTGCCGTCCCCTGTGTCGAGTTCGTTCTCGGCGGCATCTCGGATTTGGTTCGGAGGGAAGAACATGCCGAATCCCTGCCTTAACTGCAAGCGCTATCCAAACTGCCCCAACCCCTGTTATCCCAGAAAAGACTATTTGCGCCACCTGAAAAAGAGAAAGAAGGTACACAATGACCAAAAACCCATCCCACCGCAGCGTTGCCAGCCGAAGATCTACACGGACAGTGATTTCAGACGGGCGTTACGGGATGCAGCGCTGAACCTTGAAAAGCATCATGCGAAATTGTTCCTTGCGTCCTTCGCGCTGGCGTTGCACAGAAAACTGGGATTGAACAGCGACCAGATCGGGGATGTGCTGGTGTCGACCAACGAATACAGCACCGAAGCCCTGTGCTTTCAGGAAGTGCGGAAGGAACTGATGGACGAAGTGGGGTTGGACTTGGATGAGTATGTGGAGGAGATATGAGCGTCATACACCGATATTGTGAAAGCCGTTCCGCAATCGTATGTGTATGTAAACGAAAGGAGTTGTAAATGACCTACGAAGAATTTCTGAAAACAAAAGCCATCACTGTTGAACCATGCGGCTTTGAATGCGACGAGCGTAACCCGAAACTGTTTGACTGGCAGAACGATGTGGTCAGGTGGGCGCTGCGGAAGGGGAAATGCGCCATCTTTACGGGCTGCGGAAGCGGAAAAACCCGGATGCAATTGCAATGGGCGCAGAAAGTCCATGAACATACCGGAAAGCCCGTCCTCATTCTTTGCCCGCTGGCCGTGGCATACCAGACCAAGCGCGAAGGCGAAGCCTGCGATATTCCCGTCACTGTGGCGAGAAACCAGTCCCAATGCGTGAACGGCATCAACGTGACCAACTATGAAATGCTGGGGCATTTTGAACCGTCCAAGTTCGCCGGAATTGTCCTGGACGAAAGCAGCATTCTCAAGCAGAAAATGGGCAAAACCAGCTTGAACCTCCGGGAAGTGTTCGCGTCTACACCCTACAAACTCTGCTGCACCGCCACCCCCGCCCCCAACGATTTCATGGAACTTGGCACCCACGCCGAATTTCTGGGCGTGATGAAGCAGACAGAAATGTTGGCGACGTTCTTTGTGCACGACGGCGGGGAAACCCAGAAATGGCGGTTGAAAGGCCACGCAGAAAAAAAATTCTTCGAGTGGGTGGCCGGATGGGCCTGCTGCTTTGAGCGCCCCCAGGATATTGGATATGTGGAGGATGGTTACGATCTTCCTCCCCTTCGCGTTCAGGAAGTATCCGTTGAAAGCCGGGATACCGTTCTGGAAGATGGACAGACCATGCTTTTCGCCCCTGTCGGAAGCACCCTTCTGGAACGGCGCAGCGCCCGGAAAAACAGCCTTTCAGACCGCGTAGCAAAAGCCGCAGAAATCGCCAACGGCTCCGATGATCAGGTGCTTGTCTGGTGCGATCTCAACGCCGAAAGCAAAGCGCTGGCCCAGGCCATCGACGGCGCGGTGGAAGTGGAGGGCAGTATGCCGCTGGAAGAAAAGGAGGCTGGCATTATCAGTTTCCTTCGCGGAGAATCAAAATGCCTTGTGTCCAAAGCGTCCATCTGCGGCTGGGGCCTGAACGCCCAGAACTGCCACAAAATGATCTTTGTGGGCCTGTCCGATTCTTTTGAAGCCTATTTCCAAGCCGTGCGCCGCTGCTGGCGCTTCGGCCAGGAATACCCGGTGGACGTGTATATTGTCATCTCGGACGCAGAGGGCAACGTTAAGAAAAATATCGAGCGCAAACAGGCGGACGCCGAACGCATGGTAAAGGAACTGGTGGATCAGACGAAGGAACGCCTGAAAAGCGATCTGCAAAGCACCAAGCGGGACGTGGATGAATACATTGCGCTGGAAGAAATGGTTATCCCGGATTGGCTGAAATCGGAAGGGGCGTAAGAAAGGATGGTTAAGTATGCGGTGCAATTTGATAAAGGCAAGAAAAGACAAAAAATGGTCACAGGGACAAACCGCTGAAAAACTGGGAATCAGTTTGAGGCAGTATCAGCGGATCGAAAGCGGAGAATCCGCAGGAACGATTGATATGTGGGACAGACTGGAAGATTTGTTTCTGCTTACTTCCCGCTATCTCCGTGGGCTTCCAGCCATCGGTCACGGCAAAGAAGATAATCGGTAGAACAATCCAACGTATCAGCGATTGCGACCAACTTCTCAAACCCTGGCTGGACTTCCCCGCTTTCGTATTTCTGATACAGCCGAAGGATCACGTTCAGACTGTCCGCCATGAATTGTTGCGTTTTCCCGCGTGATTTTCTCATAAGTTTTAAGCGTTCATGAAAATTCATTGAAATTCCCTCCAAATAGGGTATTGACTTACGCCACATTATGGCATATAATACGCCCATAGTCTACGCCATATTATGGCGTATTACGGGAGGAATGAGAATGGACGCAAGGGAACTGGCAATGGAAATCGAGTATGCGGAATGCCTGGGAGAGCAGTTGGAAACCTATTACCAGCTTTTCTATGACTATTACGCGGAAACGGAAGAAAAGCCGGAAAAGGTCATGATCGACAAGGGAATGTTCATTCGCGCAATGACGGATATTCAGGACAAGGTAGAAGTGCTGCATCAGAGATTGAAGCGAATGGTCGGGCTGGCGTATGGAAGGGAGGCGAATTAATAGGGATGGGAAGGCAACCTAAGGACACATTTATCAAAAGAAACGAGCGCCTTTATAATGTTTGGTCTGGCATGAAACAAAGGTGTTCAAATCCGAACCAAGTTGCATATAAGTATTATGGCGGTAAAGGAGTGAAGGTTTGCGAAGAATGGCTGGATTTCAAAACATTTTATACATGGGCGATGGAAAATGGGTACAAGAAAGACGCGAAACAAGGCGAATGCACGCTTGACAGGATAGATGTGAATGGGGATTACGAACCATCAAATTGCAGATGGATTTGCATGAAAGAGCAATGCAACAATAAGTCAGATAATCATTGGATAACAATTGATGGAGAAAGGAAAACACTTCAAGAATGGGCGGAACAATATGGGAAGCAAGGGAAAAGGGTTTCTACAAGAATTTCGCGTGGCTGGGACGAAGAAAAAGCAGTTAAAGCACCGAACGATTATCACTCTCACTACCTAACAATAAATGGGAGAACAATGACGGCTAAAGAATGGTCGAATGAAACTGGCGTAAATTATAGCGTAATTACATCAAGAATGAGTAAGGGGTGGAGTGATGAGAGAGTTGTATTCGAGAAATCAAGAGATGCAAAAAGGAGATTCTTGACCATAAATGGAGAGAGAAAATCGTTGCAGGAATGGGAGAAAATATCTGGGATAAAAAGTGGGACAATTGCAGCAAGAATAGATCATTATGGGATGACACCAGAAGAAGCGATAAGCAAGCCAATTAGACGGAGGTGCAACGATGAACGCAAAGATTCAGGAGATCGGTAAAAACTATGCGCTATTCTGTGGGGATTCCGCAGAACTTCTGAAAGATGTGCCAGAGAACTCAATCGACTACATTATCTATTCTGTTCCATTTTTGTCATTATTTTCCTATTCAAACAGCGATAGGGATTTGGGGAATTGCCGGACGGATGATGAATTTTATATCCAGTTCGGATTTATCACAGATGAACTTCTCCGTGTTCTGAAACCCGGACGGCTTATGAGCATCCATTGCATGGACTTGCCGACAAGCAAAGAGAAGGATGGATATATCGGGCTTAAAAACTTCCGTGGGGACTTGGTGAACCATTGCACGAGGAAGAATCCTGGGGGGTGGGAAAAGAACTTCATTTTTCACAGTGAAGTTTGCATTTTCCGTGATCCTGTCCAAGCCATGCAGCGGACGAAAGCCCTTGGTCTGCTTCACAAGCAGCTTAAAAAAGATAGTTGCATGTCACGCCAAGGGATTCCTGATTTCGTTATCACGTTCAGGAAACCCGGCGATAATCCAGACCCCGTAACCCATACGAACGAAAGCTTTCCCGTAAGCAAATGGCAGCGGTATGCAAGCCCTGTCTGGACTGATATAGATTATAGCGACACGCTGAATTATAAGGCGGCGCGTGAGGGGAAAGATGAACGGCATATCTGTCCCCTGGCGCTTCCGATTATCGAAAGATGCTATGAACTTTGGACTTCTGAGGGCGATACGGTTTTGACCCCCTTTCTCGGCATCGGTTCCGAAGCGTACATGGCGGTCAAAATGGGCCGCAAGGCGGTGGGTATCGAACTGAAAGAATCCTATTACCGGCAGGCCGTCGCCAACGTGAAGTCCGTCGCGGAGGATACGCAGGGGAACTTGTTTGATATGGAAGAATAAAATCGAATGGGAGAAAAGATTCAAATGAATGATATGATTAGAATAATCAAGCCCCGTGGTGCCGGGAAAACAACTTCCCTCCTGAAACTGGCGAAAGAACATGGCTATATTCTTGTCGAACCGACGCAGAAACATGCAGATTGCATAAGAAAAATAGCTGAAAGCAAAGGATTCCAGGGTATTCCCATTGTTTCGTTCCATCAGTTTTTGAGTGACAGCCAATGGAGCAGAGCCAAATACCTGATCGACGAACTGGATTACTGCCTCAAATTCATGGGCGTGTGCGGATATTCCAACACGGAACTGGACGACGATGGTAATGAGGTGAGAATTGATGGAAGAAGCTAACCGCGTCACCGCCTATCTGAAAGTCACCGCTGAGTTTTACGATCCCGAAGCCACCCCGGAAACCGTTCGCGCCTGCGTGGAGCAGGATTTGGAGGATGCGGGGTATGAGGTGGAATCTGAACATCTATGGATTCCCGTAAAGTCCCGCCTCCCTGACGCCGCAGGCGTTCCCGTTCTCGTTACCGCCGTCAACACATACGGACAGAAGGATGTATTTGAAGCATTCATGGGCTATGGGGATTTCAAATGGTACACCGAAAACGTAACGAGAATGAGCAAGAAAACAGACATAAGCTGTGAAGTCAGCGAAGCATGGACGGTCACCCACTGGATGAAAATGCCGGAACCAGCGGAGGATGAAGCGCATGATTCAGATTGACTGGGAAATGCCGGATTGCTGCGGCAATTGCCCATGCTTCCATTTTGAAAACCCGATGTATTGCCGGGTAAAAACGGATGAACGCCAGAAAATAACCGCTCCCTACCGTTCTCCAAGGCCGGAATGGTGCCCGTTGCAGGAAGCCTCCGGCGCAAATGGCGGAAACTGGATTTCTGTGAAAGACCGTCTGCCGCCCGAACGCGACACCATTTTCGCCAAATTTTACGGGACGAAGCAATGGAATCCGAACATGTTCCAGAGAAGCAGCGATGATGTGCGCGTGGTTGTTCGGCTTGAGGACGGGACGAGGATGGTCAGTCATGACCACACGTTCGACGGGAAATGACATTGCGAATCGGAAAGATGTGCGTACCCCAAGCGCAAAGTAACCCATTGGATGGAAAATCCTAAATTGCCGGAGGAATGATCATGCCAAACAATAATTTCACCTACACTCTCACCCTCACCAGTTCCCAACTTCGTGCCGTGTGCAATGCCGTGGAACTGGTCATGCGTATCAAAATCAACCAGCCGGAGGAAATACCCCGTGGAGCGCTGAACTGGGGAGACGGGCTTTCTGTAGACGAATGGTGCAGACGGAGGGACAAAGCGGAACCGCTTCTGCGACAAGCATTTCAAGAACTGTTCCCTACATGGGAAGATGTAAAGAAGGACGAGCAATGGTATCGGCTCTATAATCTTTACCAAGTCACGCGTTACGCCTTGCACGAGGCGGAGAACCCGGAAGGGAAGGGCGTGGACAGTTACAAGCCTTGGAACGCTGGAGGCGTTGAGGAACCGATGCCGAAGTGCGAATTTAAGAGGGATGAATAATGCTTGAAGAACAATGCCGTGGAGTATTTGAAAAAGCGTGTCAGGAAGTAATCGACAAGCACACGCAGTTGGTTCGCCTGAAAGGTGGATGGCCCCGGCCCAAGAACGAATTTGAAAACTACTTCAAATGGGATGATAAGTATTACACTTGGGACGGGTGGCTCGTGAAGAAAGTGTCCAATTCCAGGAAAGACAATATCATCCGAGACGCTTTTCTCTATTTCGTTCACGGCGAAAAACTGCGAGATGCTTACATCAAGCAGAAGTACGGTGATCTGGAAACAGCCATGCGACAGACGGTCAAGTTCTCCGTTCTGTTCAATACATTCTTGGAAGATTTTGCGTACAGGAGGAACAAATTCATGGAACAGACTAATGATTTGCTGAACATCAAGAAAGGAGAACTGAAACGGCAAGGGAAACTTCCTCAATCTCACGGCGGCGTGGCGAATCTTCTGAAAGTGCTGACGCAGACCATGAAAGCACAAGGGAGCAGCATCAAGACTATTGCGAAGGTTCAGTACACGGTATGTATTCAGGCTGGCATTTACATCCCGGAAGAATTTATCACGGATGTGTTGGTCAGCGCGAATATAGAGGAAGGAGCGTTAAAATGACAGTTGAAGAATTGCTTGAAAAAATCAGAAAAGTGAGAGCAAGCTACGATCCTCCCCCGAATTACTATTTGTATGCCCTCTTGGAGGAATGCGAAACAAAAATAAAAGATCAGCAACAGCAGATAGAGTTCTTAAAGAAAATGCAAAGGAACATGATTGGAAAACTAAGCGATGATGATGTTGGGAAAATGGTGTTAGAAAATTTGAGAAACGGAGGGCTTAAATGACGCAAAACGAAATGGTTCTTCGGCATATGCAAATCTATGGTTCTATCACGCCGCGAGAAGCAATGGAACAGTACGCTATTATGCGGCTTGGGGCCAGGATTTACGACCTGAAAAAGATGGGCCATGACATAAGCAAGATAGAAGTGAAGAGTGTAAATCGCTTTGGCGATCCAGTACACTTTGCACGATATTTCATCAAGAACTGATTTGGAGGGATTTGAAAATGGATAAAACATTCATTATCGGCAGGGCTGTTCGTGATGCAGAATTAAAAACCTCGAAGAACGGGAATCCGTATTGCTCAACAGACGTAGCAATCATTTCCTCGTCCGATGTAACAAAGTTTTACAAGTGCATTGTGTACGACAAGGCGGCAGAAGTATGGGCTGAATATGTTAAGAAAGCAACGATTGTAGCGGTGGAGGGCTTTGTCCGCGCTGACCCATATCTGAGCAAGAAGGGAGAACCGAGGGCGAATCTGGTGCTGCAAGTGAAGCAGTTTGACATGGTTGCAAAACCGAACGGGAAATACAAGAAAGACGAAGATGACAATGAAACTCCCGTCCATGCGCAAGTGCCGATCACCAGCAACGATTATCAGGATGACGGTTTTATCGCTGTCGATGCCGAAGAAGAATTGCCGTTCTAAGAATTTAGGAAAGGAGCCATGTAAAATTGGCTGGAATAGTATGTCCTAAATGCGGAAGCGCTTTTTATCACGTTGTAGATTCGCGGAAAATCGCAGATACCATTCGTAGAAGAAGGGAATGCGGAGAGTGCGGAACTCGATACACCACATATGAATGCGGGAACGATCTCATGCGCAGGATCAAGAACAGGGCCTATGAAATTGGCTACGAGAAAGGAATGAAAAAGGCAAAACATGACTACTGCAAGCGATAAAGATTATCCTCTCGTTACGGAAACAGGAGAAACATTCCTCACTTGGGTTCAGTTGGCACGCTATATCCGTGAAAAGTGCGGAGATCAGGTTGGAATATTCATTGAAAAGTTGCTGGAAGAGCGGGACAAGAGTGATGACACAGCGGAGATTATGAAACGAATCTTAGATTTGCTCTATGACATCGATATTTCTCAAATAGAAAGCAATATCTCAGAAGCGATGAACTTATTGGAGAAGGTGAGTGCGTAATGAATGTAACTTTGTTATCTTGCACCGAAAACGGTGACGAATTGGCGGCTGAAGCTGCCTCAACATGCTATGCGTCCAAGCCCAGCACGTTCGTCCTCAAAAAGACGATTGAGAGCGGTCACGAATCCGTCATTGAGCATGTGTCGTTCACGTTCCAGATCGAGGGAGTAAGCCGCGCCCTGCTGGCTCAATTGACAAGGCATCGTATTGCAAGCTTCTCCGTGACGAGCCAACGATACTGCGATATGTCCAGCGCTCAATTCGTTGTTCCTGATTCGATAAAAGAGAACCCGGTCTGCATGGGGCTTTGGAATAACATTACGGAAGAAATCATAGATTCCTACAAGGCTTTTACGGATGCCGGAATACCGAAGGAAGATGCGCGGTTCATCCTGCCGAATGCTTGCTGTACAAATATCGTACTGACGATGAACGCAAGGGAGTTACGCCATTTCTTCTATCTTCGTTGTTGCAACAGGGCGCAATGGGAGATTCGAGAGCTTGCTGATAAAATGCTGGCGCTATGTAAAGAAAAATGCCCGGTGATATTTGAGAATGCTGGCCCGGGATGTGTGAACAGCGGATGCAAAGAAAGCAGACCGTGCGGAAATCCGAGAACAGGCGAAAGCTTGTTCAAATAAAAAAAGCCCCTCCGATTTGGAGGGGTTTTGAGTATTATGGATTCGATGTACCGCCTGAACTACTTCCGCCAGACGAACTACCACCGGAGGAACTTCCGCCCGTATTATCTCCCGTGTTCCCACCAGAAGTATTTTCTTCTGGTATCTTCTGCAAAAATAGGATCAAACGCACCTGAATAGGCTTTGTATTGGAACTGTTGTTAGTTACAAGCGCCTGTGTGGTTGTTGTAGAGTTCATGGTGGCCTTTGTAATAGACGCTTCCATGCTATTCCTAACTCCGCTTGCAACGATCTCACGGATCAGGCAAACGGTTTTAGAAATCATGTTGTACCCGGTTATATCGTGGTTGAAATTGATATATCCCGGATTGTCATAATCCACGTTATATACGGCAGAATCATAGGCGCGAATTGTAATGGTTTCGGTTGGAATGGCTTGGATAGCCGCATCCAAATCCTCTATCGACTGGTTAATATCTTCTATGGTTTGATCTGTCTCTTCAAAGCGAGTATAGAAGTCGTTCATCTGTCCATCGCCTTTGGTCATGGCAATCATTGTAGAGGCGTTGTTGAAAAAATACCATACCCAGACGGTTTCTCCAACCTCAACATCCGTTAATGCTGAACTGTAAGGGATTCTTACCTCATACCCATAAGGCTCTTTTACCCCAATGACGCTTCCATCCGGGGCGGAAGTCACTTCCATTTTCTTGGAACGAACGCAGGATTTGGTCTTTTCTTCGATCTCATGATCGATCATCGGCTGTAACGCTTCCCATATTTTTAAGGCTTCATCTGTTTCGCTCATGAATCATCCTCCTTTTACAGTTATTTGACTTGGTTTAGCCCTCAAATTTGGCCTTTCGATGCAAAGTATAGGGAAGAGTAAGGGTAAAAGTAAAGGCTGCACAGAGGGCACGAAAACGCCTTAAAAACAAGCCGCCAAGAAAGGCGGCAAGAACGGGTTTTATGGCTTGATATTCTCTATTGCTTTGATTTCGTTAAGGGATTTTCTTAAAATGTTCCTTGCTTTCTTTGCGTATGCCATTTCTTCCAAGTCAACAATAGGATTCATTTGGGCGATTCTTGCGTCAACTTTATTGAGCGCGGTTATTGTCCAGTTGTACGCCGCTTTTGCGGTCGTGAGCCAAGAGTATGGGGTTACGCTGGATGGATCAGGCATTGGGGTTCACTTTCCTTTTATGGCTTGATTATGAGAATAGTGACCAATCATTAAAGAAATACGCCAATTGGTCATAGACAATCATCTTTTCTTGCTTGCCAATTGGTGCATTCTTAAAGAACACGCGATAAAAACCATCTTTAATTTCGATTCTTAGTCGATAATCAGCGCCATGCCGCAAACCGTTTTTGAAGTCAACTCCTGTATATGTGCCAAATTCAATCATGCTACGTTCTTCTGGAAGCGTCTGCTCCAATTCATAAATGGCACGGTTCAGCAAGGAAGACAAATCTTCTTTTTCGCAGAACGGCTTTGCGCGGCATCCTTCACAATGGAAAAGGCTGGCTGGCTTCCCTTGCTCCTGCTCCAAACGGCAATTCAACATGTGGATCAAATCATGCTTTTCCATGTAAATTTTCCTTTCATGGCTTGTTATTTACAACAGATACAAGGCGGTCAATGCGTACTTTGTAATTGGTTCCGTCTGTGTCAGAGAAATAGGCGTATGTTCCGTCAAACGAAATGCCAGAATCGTCAATGATGGCATAGATAACGCCGATGCTGTCCTGAAAAGTAACGCTCATGATGATTCCTCCATTCTCGTTTAGTATACATTTTTTTGTTGGTTATAGCAAGCATTCGTACCCTGAAATTTGGTTTTATGGGTTGTTTTCCAGGAATGTGCATTTGCTGTACGCGCAGTTGATGGGCATGGAAACACCTGTGGGATAATGGCCGACGAACTCAGCGCGGAAACGTTCATACAGGCCGTGGCGGCGCATGAAAGATTCGGAGAGGGAATAGACGCGCTTGGGCGTGATTTTTATATCGCCCCACGAAATGGGCGGTTCATCCAGAAATTCGACGCATCGGGCCGTTGCCGTGGTTTCATTGCCAGATTCATCCTCAAATGGAAACTGGCGATCAAGATAGTAATTGACGATGGTTGGGATTTGTGCGTTGATTCCGGTAGTGATGGAATCTCCGTTATCGAAATGAATGATGATGGTGCGCATGGTGTGGGCCTCCTTTGAATTTCGTGGCTTGGATTTCATTCGTCGGAGATGGGGATTTTGTTATTGTCAAGGAGATAAAGAAGTTCGTTGTATTCCTCATAATTCCCGGCGAAATGATCAGGGCCAAAGAGCAAGAGCAAGCCATAGGCGGCATTGCATCCGTTTGATCTGGCATAGGAAATAATGGCGTTGTAAGTGACCGTTTCAGGATTGGATGGCATAGAAAATCTCCTTTCGTGGCTTGTTTTGCAAAATGATTATACCATATTTCCGGTAGCGGCGAACAGATCATTGAACACCTTGTTGCCGCTGGCGGTGGGCGCGGTAGGACGGAGCAAGGAAGCGTAATGTTCGGTGGTGGTGATGCTGCTGTGGCCCAGCATACTTTGGATTTCGGCCATGGGCACGCCGTGGGTGAGATTGAAAGAGGCGAAGGCGTGGCGGCAGGCGTGGGAGCGGGCGTTATCAAAGCCCGTGGCGGACTTGATATAGCGCTTGCAGAGGGTGGAGAGGTTTTCATCGGACATCATACGCCAGTTTTCGGCGGTGGTTCCGGTTCCGAACAGAATATCATCATCGGACAGGGTGGAGGGACGGTAGCCGGATTCCAGGTATTCGGAAACCGCTTCCTGCACGGGTTCAGGGAAAGGAACGATGCGGAATTTATCGCCCTTGCCGGAACGGACGAGAATCTTGGCTTCATCCTCCGGGCCGAAGAACAGATCGGACAGAGTGAGGGAACGCAGTTCGGTATTGCGCAGACCGCAGCCCAGGAGCGTTAAGATGATTGCCTTGTTGCGGTGGAAATTGGCGCGGTGGACGCCGGAAGGACGATCCGACGCGAACAGCGCGGACATTTCCTCCACGCCCATGAGATGGGAATAGGGCTTGCGCTCGGCGCGGATTTTCTTGCGCGGGGGCATCAGTTCCGGGATAACGGGATTCTCGGCTTGGAGCAGACGGCAGCGGATGGAAAAATCGAAGTACAGACGCAGGATGTTGAGACGCATGGAGATGGTGACAAGCTTATTGCCGTTTTCGCTCATACGGGCTTTCCAGGCCGCGACAGAGGCCGTTTCGGCGGCTGGCAGGGATTCGGATTCGCAGAAGGACAGATAGGCCCGGAGGGTGACGGAATAGGTTTTGAGCGTGTCCGGGGTCATATCGTTGGTGCGGAGATCGGCAAGGTAAAGATTCATGGCTTGTTCGGCGTTAAACATGGGGATTCCTCCTTTTGTGCATTTCGATATTGATAATGGTTCCCAGGACGGGGTGAATATGGATGGTGCGGAGTTTGACGCTCTTTTCGTATTCATCTACCCAGCAGCGGATGATGTTGTAATGATACCAGTCTTTCCAGCGTTCGATTGTTTGCCGGGCTTCCGGGAGGGACATTGTGGCATCGTAGGTGGAAACGGGTTCTTCCTTCCCTTCTGCGGTCAGGCGAACGGCGCAGGGCCAGTAAAGTTTCATGGCTTGTTGTTCCTCCTTCAAACCATCTTGCAAAAATGATTGACGGTTATCGGCACATCGTTGATATGCGGATCATGTTTGAAATAGGGCCTGTAACTGTCCTTGTAAGCATATCTGTCTTTTTCGGAAAGGGCCGTGTTAAAACGGTCAAATTCGCTTTCGGTGCTGATATGGACAATGAATTGGATTCGCGCCAACTGCGGAATTCTTCTTTCGCTTCCGGTGTTTCCAACCACATACCAGGTAGTATCTGCCATGCTCATGTTCATTCTCCTTTCAATTCCGTCATGGTTTGGCTTAATATCATCATTTGGGGCCTTGTTGACTTTCTTGGCTTGATAGTTAAATTCTGATTTCCATGCCGTCTTTTATAACAATGTAATTGTTATTTCCGATCCAGACAACGGCAGAAGTGGGGACTTCATAGAGTTTTGCGAGTTCTTCGCCGCCTTTTGCGGCTTTTTCAATGGCTTTTTCGGAAAAATTCATGGCTTGATTCTCCTTTCGTGGCTTGTTTTGTTAGAACGTGGTCATTAAGACGTACAAACCGCATGTATAGTGTTCGTCAAACCAGTGCCAGATTTCGTCTTTGCTTGTACCGGCAGGAAAGTGAATGAACGGCGCTTCGATTTCTTCTTTCACTGGGTCATAAGGAATATCTTCCAGTTGTTCCCACAAATCCATGAGTTCATTATCAGTATAAACTTTATCCATCATTATTCCCTCCGTTTTATGGCTTGTTATGCTCTTGCCAGATACAGAGTTTTCAGCTTTTCTATCTTGGTATCATCCGATTCGCCGTGCGTTGCGTTGGTGAAGTCAAGCAATTCGCCAACGCTCAGCGCGTTCAGCATCCGAAAGTAAGTGCGGGTTTTATCGGCGGCAAGATCGCGCTCCAGGGCCGATTTGAAGTTATGGTACATGGCATCGGCGGTATGCTCGATGCGCAGCAGATCAGGGCCGGGGACGGAGGAAACGGGGATATACCACTTGATATTGCCAGCCGGGGAAATGTGGGCAATCTGCTTATAATCGCCGTGTTCTTCGACGGCTTTATTGCACACCGTCAGGCCGTGGCCCAGGCAGCCCATGAACAGTTCAAAGTTTTTCATTTTTTGTACCTCTCTTTCGTTTTATGGCTTGTTACGGGAAGAAATCTTCCGGCACAAAATCCACATCGGCATAGGATTCAAACACTTCTTCATCCGTAATGTTTTCAACGGCCCAGGCCAATTCCCCATAGGACGGGCATTCGCCGTTTTCTATGTAACGTTGCGTCAGTAAATCCTGTTTGAGAAAATCCAGTTGTTCCCGGTTTAATTCGCGTACATCCATATACATTTGGCTTTCCTCCCTTGTTTAATTCAGCATTTCAGCAAGTTTATTCTGCGTCCAGGTGGCAATTTCATATAGGTCAATTTCCGACATTTCCCCGTTTTCATAATCGGCAAGTACACGGGCCAATTCATCATGGATGGATTCAATCTTCCGGGTGTATTCTTCATGGATTTTGTCAATGGCGCTCATTTAGCTTTCCTCCCTTGTTATTCGCCTTTTTCGGCTTGCTTCTCGGCCTGATAGCGCTCGATGCTGTCCAGGCGGTTATAGTGGTCAATCAGCGCTTGCAGCGCGTCAGCGTCCAATTGGATGGGCTTCCCGGCGCTTCCGCTCCAATGGCTCAGTTGAGCGCCGTATTGCTGAGCCGGCGATTGTTTGCGCTCATAGTCGCGCATGGCGGTAAGCTGGGCAACTTTGTATGCGTATGAATCATTATACACGGTTATATCCTCCCTTAATGCGTGATTTTCTCCACGATCTTAAACTTGGCATCATAGTAACGTTCGATTGCGTTCAGCAGCGTTTGGGATTCTTTGCTTGTTTTGTGTACAATGCTGGTTTGCTGATAATAGTACGCCAGGCCAATCTCGCAGTACGGTTCAAAACGCGCCGCGCCGTAACCGTCAAAGTAAAACGGGACACAGGCAAGCTGACCGGGATTTGCTTCATCATCCGGGAAAATCGCCAGATAACTCGGCCCGGAAACATACTCGTTTCGCTCGGTTCTGAAAATAACGCGCTCCATTTGGGTTCCCTCCCTTGTTTAATCGTTCGCCCAGGCGCGGGCAGCGTTTTGCTTGTAACCGTCGATAATATCAAACATGGCTTGTTTTTTCCCGGCGCGGATGTATTCATCATACTGCCGTTTCGCGTTGTCAATGGTTCCCCCAAACATCCAGCGATAAGCAACTATCCATAATCCTAAATTCGGCATTGCGATTCCTCCCTTGTTTTACAGTTCCGCAATTTGCACGATTTTCCCGCAAACGCTATAGGTGAATTTTGCCGTTTCATCGTCCCCCAGAACCTTGGAAAGCTGGGCCGACTGCATCCCCGCCATATAAACGCGCTCGGTCAGTTCCTTATATGCAGGAACGTTCAGCAAATCAGGGTTCGCCGTCAGATCGTCCAGAAGCGCCGATGCAGTCAGTTGCATAGATTGGCATACATGGATAGAATCGGAATAGCCGTTCATTTTCGTTTCCTCCCTTGTTTTACCAATGATTCTTCTTTCCAGATTGAATCAAACTGTATTCGGAAAGCACATCGAAAGTGACCGTGATAGCCAGGCGCACGGGGCAAGCGGGGGATATTGTATCAATCAATACCATAACATGCTCAAAATCCATTTCAGTTTCGGCAAACGTTGCGTCAATATCAGATTTTACCAGTTTCATCAGCGTATCATAATCCATTCAGGTTCCCTCCATTCTCTTCTCTTTCCAGCATTTGGGGCAGTATATTTTTTCGTCAATCTGCAACATGTTTTCATAGGCTTTTGCACCATGGGCATGGATGAAACACTTGGAACAGAAATGCTTTTCACAGCATTCGCATTCCCACATCGTGCCTTGATCGTCGTTGCGCTCATTCCAGCCCATTTCAACGCCGCACCAGTCGCATTCATAGGTATTTGTATCCATGTGATAGGCCATGCTTCTATCCCCTTTCGTGGCTTGTATTTCCGGCACGGCTGTTCCTCAATTCTCATTTAACGCTTTCTCGAGCGAAGGGCCCTAAGGCCGGAGATCAAATCCGGGCCAATACTGGGGCCAATTCACTTTTGCGCACCATGCTTTATTTGCTTTTGTGGCTTGTTATGAAATGAGAATTACAAGGCCGTTGCTACCAATATCGAAAGATTCAACAATGTAATGCCCATATTCATAGATAGCTTCGCTTGCTGACCCTTCAAATAAATCGTTATCAATATCCATCAGGCGAACATTTACAAAGGCGGGTTCTATCAGTTTTTCCAACAATGTCTTAACCGTCATATCCATGTTTTTCTCCCTTCTTCCGGGATATACCGCCCGGCCCGGTTCACTTAGGTTTTATGGCTTGTTTAATGCAATTCCAGGTGGAAATAATCTCGAATCATATAATTGGTATTCTTGTTAAAATCTTCTTTCAATTGCTGGATACGCTTATATTCTTGAATAATCGCTTCAATGTTCGCCAATTGTTCCCGCATCTGGTTCACTTGGTTCTGATAATGTTCCTTCTTCTGCTCGATACATTCAATCATTTTTTCGGCAATCAGTCTGCCGTTTTCATCGACAAAACAGACGTTATAATCAGCAGCAAGGTATATTCTATCGTCTGAAATGTAGCTTGTTGAGCAGATACCATAGCTATCAGGTTCGCCGCATACAGCACGATCGTCCCAGGCGCTTATTTCCAATTCCCAAACATTGCTATACTGATTCTTACGGAAATAGATGTATTTATACGCCTTTTGCAGCGCCGTTTCTATGCGTTTATTGGCTTGTTTGCCGTCGAATTGCTTAATAGTCTGCTCAATCGCCGGGACGAAGGAAAGCATTTTCTCATAGGCTTTAATCTGCTGATTAATCAATTTTACCGCTAAAGGCTTGTTATAATCGCAATACATAATCTTTTCTCCCTTCTGAAAATAGGTTTTGTGGCTTGTTTGATTCTGTTACCATCCGTATACCTTGGCTACATAGGGCTGTAACGAGACTGTATAACGCCTGATTGCTCGATCATTGCACTTTCCAAAGTAAATTAATTCTGTAAAGTGTTCTTTCTGTTCTTCCGTCAAACCAGGACGGAACATGCGATAGGTGTAGTGATTTGTGCCGTCATGGTGAGCGCCGTCGAAGTGCATGTTGTAACGGTCACAATACCATGTGCAATAATCGCAATCTGCATCGTGCAAACAGGCAGCTACATTCGCTTCATCCAGCACTTTATAGGCGTATCTTCTCCCGCGCCATGTGCCAATATCAGCAAGGACAATAATCTGTTCAGGCAAGTCAATGTCCAGGTTCATTCTTTCGTCATTCAAATATTCGTCGTTCATATCAGATACAAGCATGTATTTTTCGCTTTCGTCGGTCACTTCTGGATATTCTTCTTCCAAGAAATCTGCCCAATTATCCATATCGATATTCCAATTATCCCAAATGATATTTTTCTTCATTTCCTTTTCCTCCCTTAAAATCTGCTTTTATGGCTTGATTATTGAATGTTTATCACTTTGTCACGATATGCAGAATCAATAGCATTCATGGCCCTTCTTATTCCTTCTATAATCATATCCCGGTCACGCTTTCTTTGCTTGTCTGTTGGATTATTTTTAAGATAATTTGCACAATATGCTTTTTCTGTCTCGATTTTCCCTTCCAAGCGTCCCATGATCGTATCATATTCTGTCCAAGTCATTTCTTCATTCCTCCCATTCCAAATGATAAACGCCGTTACAAATAGCTGGGCGAATTTTCACGCCGTCAAAACTGGAAATAATATCGCTTTTTTCGCAATTCCAGCAATGCCCTTTTCTATCCGTATACTCAACAGGATTATTGAGCAATGATAGATAATTCGCTTTGATAGGCTTTACATTTTTTACTTCTTCCGCATAGGCTTTTTTTCTATCCTTTGAACGTGCCATGATTCGCAATGTCATTTCTTTTCCCTTCCTTCCATCATTCCGCATAAACGGCGCGAATTTTGTCATAGTCGTAAACCGTCAACCATTTTGTATCAGGCAATGAAGCGATATTTATATGCTTTACGGCGCGAATATGTTTTACAAGGCTTTTAATGTTCTGATAGCACTTTGTAGAAAATTGATATTCCCCGTTGATATAAACATCGATTTTCCTATACATGCTCTTTCCTCCCTTTATCCGATGATTTCAAGCGTGCCGTTTTGACTTGTTAGCGAATTGTAGACATATTCTGAAAACATCATATAATCGATTGTCCCATGTTGCAGCGCGTTTTGATATTCGTCGTAAAGCTGATTGATTGTCACCTTTTCCCCTGATTCAATGTCATAAAACAGTTTGACAGGCATTTTTTACACCTCCATTTCGGAAACAGCCCTTTTCCCTGCTTCAATCGCTTTCCCTGCGTCAAACTTCGACAAAACGCCGTTTGAATCGCCGTTCTCCATATATTGCCTGTGTTGCTCATTCCAGAATGCTTCATGAAAAGCATCGGAAACAGCATTCAGCCGGGACATGCTTTCCACGTCTGCCCAAGTCATGATCGAGTAAACGCGCCCACCATAGACAGGACGCCAACCGCACGACAGCCCCAAGCGGGAAGCCAGCTTTTCCAGTTTGGGCAGAGCGCCGTATTCGTCGAACGTGACCGAAACGCGCAGACAGGGAAAGCGTGATACATGGTCATCTTCTCCACCGTCGAACCAGGCGCGGGAGACAGCTTCCCCCTTTTCAGCATTCAAGCCCAAGTCAACACGGATTTTCTTTTCCAGCTTTTCAAACATCGTTTTGCGTCTCCCTTCAATTTTTGAACCGTTGCCCGGTTCTCTATCCTGCCCACGCTTTGAACGTGGGCAGGGTTAGAAAATCGGTTTACAGAGTGACCGCGCCGCCAACGACAACCAACAGAGCAGCCAGGAACACACAGCCCCAACAGGCAACACGCAGACAATCAGACAGACAATAACGCATCTTTTCAGCCCTCCACACATTCACGCGCCAAGCGCATAACACGCCGGGACGCTTGGAACAATGCGCGCGCTTGAGTATCTAACCATTCTTCGCGCGAATTGGGACGGCGTTCGCCGTATTTCGTGCGCTTCAATTCGCTTGGCGTGCAAAGTCTTTCTGCAATGTCATAGTCATAAATCAGAGAAGAGCCACCCCAAGAATACTGATTCCAGCTTTCAGCGCCATTCAACAGACATTTTTCAAGCAATTTGGGGGAAGCGATATTTTCAACATCGAACCATCCACCATTGATTGATTCTTCTAAACCATCTACCAAATCCCAAGCGTAATTGATAACGCCACGCTCCCAAGCGGAACGGCCCTTCTTTTCTTCCAGCTTTGCCCGAATCGCCGCAATGATATTCTTTTCCATAACAAAAATCCTCCATTCATTTTCAATCTTGACGAATGGAGGAACAACCTATATAATATAGCTGTCTCCATTCGTCTGCATCCCGTCAAGGTGTTTACGTTTGAGACATGGCCAGGAGCCGCGCCAACGGCCCCGGGCCGGAGGCTTTACACCGCGCCAACGGTGGAAAGCCTCTTTTTTTTACCATCCATGCCGATAAATCGTCATAACGTGATCTGTTATCGCTTCGTCCATCTGCTTAAGCATCGCCGCATTTTCCCCCGTGGGCGTGCCGCGCAGCGCAAAGCGATTTTCCCGGCACCCTTCCAGCGCGATCTTTTCCGCGATGGTTTTTGGTGTATTCACCTTGCCACCAAACACGCGCCGCACAAAATCCCGCTTGTTTTCGTAAATGCCATTTACACCGTGAGCGGCCTTATAATCATTCTCGGATGTATAATACTGTTCGATCAATTCATACAGCACCGGGCCGATTGTACCATTTCCGCGAATTGCCAAAGCTTCAAATTCAGATTGCATCATTTTTCAGCACCTCCATTCTGTACTTGACCCGGCCCCGCCGGGAGGGGGAACGTTGAAAACCTCTTTCAACTGTCTATATTATACCAAAACCAAATGTATAAATACAGCCTTTTTTATTCACTTCAATACTTTATAGCAATATTTTGAAATGTATAAACACTTTCACCACACGTAAACCCTTGTAAAATAAGGCTTTCCAGCCCTTAAAATATTCATTTTAGAAAATAATATTCATAACTTATAAACATGCAATTCTATATTGAATATACATCTATTATACATAGATTCAGAACATAAAAGAACGCGCGTTCTCATTCTTCTATAACCCTGGGCATACTCTCCCGACAACATGCGCGGCACTCTCTCCCGATCATTCACGAAAAGCCCTCCCCGCGCTTCTATATATTTATATATAGTTTTAGATACCAGTTATTATTATATAGTTATACGTCTATTTCTATAATATATATTATATATATAAATATAGAGTATTAACTAACCTATTTTTATTTACCATCGAATTTATGAAGCACTACGTGACCGCTATTCAGATTTGCAAAAACTGCCGTTTCCGGATTTCTCCCCGGCTTTCTTCCAGCGTTCCGCTTTCCTTCCCGGGAAATTCCTTTCCCGATCATTGACGTGCTTTCGCGCTGCTCGTTCTCTCCTTTTTTCAATTTCTCTTTTTCTGTTTTCGTTTCTTTCCCTTTTTTCAATAATCGGTTTTTTGGATGAAGGGGGGAAATTGAAATAGTTTAGAAATACAAAACAGTATTTATATATTTCTATCCTGTTTAGATTTCTATAGATATTAATTAATATAGAGCATGAGCGCATGAGCGCCACGACAGACAGAGACAGACAGACAACGACAACAAGCGACAGGATAACAGGGGGATTTCTGCAGATACAATCTGCTATTGGCTGTAGGGTGATTCTGCTTTCCTGATGATGATTTCTTCGAAGCTGTTTTTGTTTGGTATAATGCTATATTCTGCCAAACAATCCGACAGGCGAACGAGAGCAGGAAAACGGAGGGGAGGACGAACGAACGACAGACCGCCACCACCCCCTGCTTTTCAGTTGGATTTTATTTCATTTTTTGCAACGCGCATCTAACTGCCCCCTTCTACCCCTACATCTCTTTCCCCATTTACTTCCCAAATGCCGTTGTTATGGGTATAATAGAAGCAGGAGGTGATATTATGGGTGCGAAAGTATACGCATTGGACGAGAGGAAGTTTGTGGGGGAGCGGTGTTGGTTTGAGATGGTTGGGTACATGCCGGTGGTTTCAAAGAATGGAGAGGTTGGAGTTGGGGAGAAGATACATCGGCTGACGGAAGCTGACATAGAGTTCTGGCCGCTGAGAAAGAACCCATCTTTCAAGATAGAGTTTGCTGATAGCGCATTGGCGTGTTATATGCCAATGGAGAAGTATGGGGAATATTACGTGTTCTGGGATGGGAAGCCGGAGGAGCCGTATTTCAAAGAGGGCTGGCCTGAGTGGGTCGAGGTAAGAGGGAGTATGATCTGAAAGAAGAATAAGTAACCCAAATTTGGTGTTTATGATTTGCAATGCGAAATAAAGCCCTTTCCAGGCCAAATTTCGCGTTTGCTTTTTACCCAAGGGTTTCCCCATCCGAACACTTCCGAACGAAATTTAGGCTGTTTTCTAAAGCATTTAACTGCATATTTCAGAAAGCAACGAGCCAACGTTCAGATGCGCGTAAGTGAGAGGGTAAGTTAAGGGCAGCGTGAGGGCAGGGGGGTAGTTAGTGTTGGGGAGAGAAAATTAGGTTTGAGAATAAGGCCCTCCCCAAAATTTAAAAAATACATTTCGTAAAATGGGGGAGGGTCGGTATAATTGAGGGGAAAGGATGGTGTTTATGGCGGACAGGAAGCGGGAGTTATGGGGCGAAGCGTATAAGAAGTATCAGGACTGGGGGAAGAGATTGAGTGAGGACAGAGGGGAGTATGCGAAGATAACGCAGGAGTTTTACGATGCGTATGTAAGAAGCGACGATGAAGGGAAGATATTGTGGAAAGCCGTATGGGACATGATTGAGAACGTGTATGGGAAATGAATAATGTGTATAGGGGATAGACGATATTTTGGATTATTGAATAAAAACGAATAATTAAGTTTCGGCAAAAGATCGTCAAAAGATAATTCTGGCGTGAATGCGTTGATTTTGCTTGCTTTCGCAAGTTACGTTAAGTTTCGTTGAAAGATAATCGAAAGATAGGCAAAAGAAAAAAGCACCCTGCGCCAACAGAGTGCTTGATTGAAGCAGTGCGGAGAACCGCCCTATACTTCTCAGCAGCATAGTTATTATAACCGATTGCGGGAATCTTGTCAACAGAAAAAGCCCGTTGCACCTACATCAGTCCCCCGCGTTTGAACGTAAGGATTCGGTGCTAACAGGCTTACACCGTGTAACGGTGTCCAGAAGGTCTTTCCCTTCCGTCTTGACGGGGGACATCCCCGCCGGTTGGTGGGCCCGGGTCATTTAGACCAGCCCGTACAAGTGAGCGATACTCTGCGCCTTGCGGCCCACCGTCGCTCCCGGTGGTTGATGTTGCGGTGTGGATTTTCACCACACATGCGAGGTGTTTCTCTCTGGTCAATGCCGAACGGCCTATGCAACAAGCCTATCAGCACAACACCGCTGACCAATTAGCGTCTACTTGGCCTGGATAAGCTTCTTCACGCGAAGTTGCATTTCTGTGAAGCCCTGCTATCACCAGCGCCCCTCCTGAACCACTCAGGACGGTTTATTCCGCCACGCAACATTATACCGCCAACGCGCCATCCGGATTTTCGGCGGTTCATTTATTATTATACACAAAAATACAGAAAAGGGAAGGGGCTATACGCCAAAAGATTAGGAAGGCGTGTAGCCTTTACTTTTTTGCGCGACTCATGTTAAGAAGGAACTGGTATAAAGTGTTTCCCGGGGCAAAGTGGCGAGTGCGGCACGGTTGGCCTCTTTAACGTGCCGAGTATGACCACTATAATGTTCCCGTGGAACTGGACCAGCAGTAGCGAAAAAAAGGTGAACATGGTAGAATGAAAGACGAAGGAGAGGATACCATGAATTACCAGCACTACAGTCCAGAATTCAAGGCCAAGGTAGTCCTGCAGGTGTTGCAGGGAGAGAAGGAAATCGGGGAGCTGGCGCAGGAGTACAGCATCAACCCGAACCTGATCCGGAAGTGGAAGACAGAATTCCTGGAGAAGGCCAGCATGGTCTTCGAGGACAGCCGGAAAGAGGAGACGAAAGCGAAGCGGAAGGAGGAACGCCTGGAGAAGGAAAAGCAGCAGATGCTCAGAACGATCGGTCAACTGACGCTGGAGCGGGACTTCGTCCAGGACGCCTTTCGCCGCTGTGGGCTGCCCGTGCCTCAGTTTGATCCAAAGGACGAATGAACTGTCGGTCCGGCGGCAGTGTGAGCTGCTGGGGATGAACCGTTCGAGTGTGTACTACAGGCCCAAGACGCCGGATGAGGAAGCGAAGGAACGAAAAGAAAAGATCATGGCGCGGATCGACTGGTGGAGCACGCAGAATCCGACCTGGGGAGCAAGGAAGATCCGGCAACTGCTGCGGACAGAGGGATACCTTGTCAGCCGGAAGACGGTGAGCAAGTACATGGGCGAGATGGGTATCTGCCCGATCTATCCCAAAGCGAACCTGTCGAAGCGGAACTTCAAGGAAGCCATCGTGCCCTATCTGCTTCGGAACTTTGAGGCACAGCTTCCAAACCAGGCATGGTCTATCGACATCACCTATGTGAAGCTGAACCACCGTCACATGTACCTGACCGCGATCATCGACTGGTACAGCCGGAAGATCGTTGGCTGGAAGCTGTCGGACACACTGAGCACCAAGGCCGTCCTGGACGCCGTCCGGGAAGCGGTCGAAACCCACGGAACTCCCGCCATCATCAATTCAGACCAAGGAAGTCAGTTTACCAGCGACGAGTACAAGGCGCTGCTGAAGGAACTCCATATCCGCCAAAGCATGGACGGCAGAAGACGCTGGGCGGACAACATCATGATCGAGCGATGGTTCCGCAGCCTGAAGACGGAGAAGCTATATGTAGAAGAATTCGAGACGGAACGGGAACTGAAAGCCTGTATTGAGGACTACATCATTCAGTACAACACCGTCCGCCCCCACATGGCGCTGGGTTACGAGACTCCAGCGGCTGTGTTTGCCGCAAGCTTTTCCGCCAGCGCCTGACCACGCCCACCGACGCCCTGAAAACTTCATCCACGGTTCCCTTGACAATGGGGCCCCCCGGTGCGGTTTTCAGGCCAATGAGCCAACCCGCGCTTCGCTGGTTTGGCCTGGCGAACAGCCTAACCGCACCGGTCGCCCATTGTCAAGGGACTTTCGCGGATGAACTTTTCATGGCTGCTTGCCGCCGCCTAACGAACCTTCCGTTCACCAATATTTTTTTGCTGGTGGTCTTGACATGGGGGCCATTATACACAGGCGATCAGATAAATTCGCGTTGGACTTCCGGTCTGCTATCGATAGTAGGCTGACGCGAGGAACCTGATGCTGTTCTTCTCTTGTTCGTGCTAAAAAGCATTCTCCTTTTCTTTTTTCATGCTGATCCTCCTTCTTTATGTTTAGAGGCACGAACGAGCAAAGAAGAACTAAAGCCCCATTTATTTATATTAATAGAGCGTATGGAGGCGGCTAATGGATAAATGCCCGTATTGTGATGGAAAGTGCGACAGATGCCCGATGAAGAAAGAGATCGTCAGTAACGAGGTTGACAAAGACAAGACGAAGATCGAGATTGAGCACATTCTAAAGAAAGACTTCACGTATGAGGAATTAGAGTGGTCGCTGCTTGACGGCAGGATTATATAAAGGAGAGAGGTCGCAAATGCCGAGAGGACGCAAGAAAGCGGAGCCTGTATCCCCGAAAGTTGCAGGGATTAAGAAAACGGAGATAGGCACGAACAAGAATGTTGGGATAGACGCATCGTTAAAGGAGCAATTCTTGAACGAGCATGTGTCAGACAGGAATGTAGAGAAGTCTGACAAGAGCAATGTTCAGACTTGCGCGTGCTGCGGGAAACCGATTACGGACGCGAACGGTGTGTATCAGCCGAACAAACTGTTCATAACGGGTTATCATCCTGTTTGTTTGATGTGTCAGCAAAAGTTCTACGCGAATATTGCGCAAGAGACGAGCCGGACGTATGCGTTGTTTTATGCGTGTATAGCGTATAACGTGCCGTATAAGCCGTCTATTATCGAGAACATGACAGCGAACCAGAACGGTGTATGGTACGAGTATATCAAGAGATTACAGCGTGGGTACAATATAGAGACAGCGTTCAAGGCAGAGATTTGGTCGGACGGGATCACAGACATCAAGGAAGCGTTCAGCGGCGAGTTCCCAGTCTTGCCGATCACGGGTGATGTTTTGGTTGCGAACATGCGCGAAATGAAAGACCGTGACCGTTGGGACATTGAGTGGGGCGAGAGAATGAGCGACGAGGAATGCCGGAATGCTGACGATAGATATATGATGATGACAGCGAATCGGAGTGGCGGAACGATCCCGGCGAGCGTGAGCATGTATTTGCATGATGCCATACGATATATGATTGAGCGCGACAAAGCGAAAGATTCAATGGAAGCCAAGCGTTATCAGGAAATGGCTGATAAATTGATGAACAGCGATTCGATCAAGAATTGGCAAGCGAACAAGGGCGAGACGATCCAGGTAGACAGGGTTGCGCGGTATCTGGAGAGCATTGGCGCGATGCAGAACGGGTATTTGGTCGGGTATGACGATCTTGTGCGGATATTGAGCGCACAGCATGGGTCGTATGATATGAGCCTGGATATTGTGGACTGTGTTATGGAGCGGATTGTCAACACTATGCGCAAGAATAACGGCGATTCAGAGTTAAGTAAATTGCCGTTGAGTGCGCAAGTTGTGGATAAAAAAGGCGAACTGTTAGGCACAATGAGCGATGAAGAGAAAAAGATATTGGAAGGGTTAGGAATGAAGCCCCCAGAGCGAGAAAGGGGGAATTAAATGCCGCAAGGACTGAGATGGAGCCGAACAGGCGCACACTGGGTAATTGACGAAAGAAACCCAAGGCAGCTTAATTACGAGAACTTTGATGCCAAGGCGTGGGGCTTGCTTATCAGTTATTGGCGCTTCTATCCAGATAAGTTCCTGGATATGATGGAGGGCGATAACAGCAAGTACCAGATAGCCATTATTCAGCGAGTATTTATGCGTGCGTATGCAAGGTATCAGCAAGTGTTTAATACCGCATCGCGTGGCACAACGAAGTCATTCACGATCTTTGGCGAGAAAATGACCGAGGGCCTCTTATATCCGGGTGTAGATACGCAATACGCTGGCCCGAGCAAGGAGCAATTGGCGAGTGTATTGAGTGGTGTTGTGGAAGAAGTATTCCAACAATGGCCCGGACTGAGAGAGTATTGGGCGTTCCAGAGCAATAGCCGCGATAATTTTGAGATGGTGAGCAACGAAGGAAGCCATATCATGATTAACGTAGCGCGTGGTATAACGTGTAATACGGTTGTCGCGGAAGAGGTTGCGCAGAGCGAGACGAAGACCACGAGAGCATTTGACCACGACAATTATAAGACAGCTATTCTTCCCGCTGTGCGCGGCATTAGGATGGTTAACAGGCATCGTGATCCGTTCTTTCCGCAGTATCAGCAAGTGTATGTAACAAGCGCCGGAATGACGCATAACGAAGCCTACGAATATCGAGCGCCCATATTCAGGGCGATGATGGAGGGTGAGAATGCGTTTGCGGTTGATGTACCGAGCGAGGTCGCTGTTTTAAGCAAGATTCGAGAAGTCAAATGGCGGGATAATCTGAAAAGTACACTGACTGCTGACGGCTGGCTCCGTGAAATGGACAGCATTTGGACGGGAACGACTGAGAACCCGCTTATCCGGGACACGGTATTGACGGAGAGCAAGAACCTTCTGACCATGGAAGAGCGTCATTGCGGGAACCCGGACGTGTTTTACATTATCGGTTATGACGTTTCGTATGTGGACGGAACGAAGAACGCCAAGTGCGCAACGGCAATCCTAAAATGCGAAAGACAGAAGTATGAGAAGAAGAACCGTTATTTGAAATCGCTTGTGTATGTATTCGACAATCCTCCTCCGTCAACATCGTTCCAGCAAGCGTGGAAATTGAAGCAATTGTGGAAAAGGTTCTCGATTGAGGAAGGTGAACCGTCCTATATTGCGATTGACGCGAGAGCATACGGCAAGAGTGTTGTCGAAGAAATGCACAAAGAGATGAACGATGGATTGTTGCCCATATGTTGTATGAATCACGAGTATCCCGACTTGGAAGAACCGGGCGCATTGCCTGTTTTGTACGCTGTTCAGGCTACGGGCGGCAGCATAAACGGTAAGCATGACAGCGATGCAGACATGATCCGGTATGCAGAGGTCGAGTTTGAGCAAGGGAATGTAAGGCTGCTCACGAGTAATGTGTATGAGGGCGTGGAGAGTTACAAGAAAGCGCACAACATACGCGAAGCGGATCAGGACGGATTGATCGCAAGGCCGTATCAGAAAACAAGGGAATTAGTTGGGCAGATTGGGAACCTGAAAAAGGTTGTCAACGGGTTCAATACACGCGAGGAACGTGTGAGCAGGAGTATTAACCGCGATATGTGGTCAGCCTTGAAGTATGCGTTAAGGCTTGCATACTTGCTCGAGAGAAAGAACCTGATGGGTGACGGGAATAAGCAGAGTGCATGGGCGGGGGAAATCCAGAAAGCGGAGCAGGAAGGGTTTGCTCCGATTAACGCAAGGCGCGAGAGCATACGCGGGTTTGGACGCGCAATCGGGAGAAAAGGGGGTAATATCTGTTGAAAACGGAACAGTATAGGCTGTATGTAGCTGCCACGCGGAACGATACGATAAAGGCGGCACTTGACGAGCCGTATTCCAAGGCATCCAGCACGCATATATTGATATATAAGCGTGGTAAATGCCCTCCAGGGTTTAAGGAAATGAAAGAAGAGAATTTGCACTTGCTATCTTCTGCGGATCGCGATTGGCTGAAAGAAGTCAATACGGCTGTTATCGGGCATTTTGTGAAGAAGCACGAAGAAGAAGCAGAGGAAGCAGGGAAGAAATTCCTTGAAGAGTTTGAAAAAGAGTTGGAGATAGAACGCCAAAAGATCTTGAGTCAGGGAGGCGATTGACCTTGGAAACAATCAACGGGTATGGCAGTTATTCAGATACGTTTAAGGCGTTGGCGAATCGTTATCGGGATATGCCGATTGACAATGTGATAGCCGCGTTTGGGCGCACGAGTTCGGCTAACGGGTTTACGGCGAATCCATATGTGCAGAACAGGCGCGTCAAGGCTATCAGTTCTTTGCCAATGCAGTATTCGTATGACAAAGTGGCGGAGATGGTTTCCGCGCCCAATGACAACGAACTGCCGTTGCGGCAAGTGAGCCATGTGTTGGAAAGTACGGTAGCGCCGTACTGGAAGATACGCAAGACATACCAAGACTTGCTTACCTATCGTTGGTATACATGCCCGAAGGGTATAAAGACGATAGACGAAACTGAGACGAATGATTTCTGGCGTGAACTGTTGCTCACGGAGAAGTTTGTCGAGAGCGCGAAGATACCAGAGAAAACGCATGAGATTGTCGGGCAGTGTGTGCAGGAGGGGAAAGTATTCTACACCCCGCGATACGAGATTGATAAAACGCATAATAATGTAAATTATGCGTTTATCCAGCAATTGCCGCAGGACTGGATCAAGATTGTCGGCGGAAATAACGTATCGAAGTACACGATTGCGTTTAACATGATGTATTTCTTCGAGCCTGGGACAAGCCCGATGTTCTTCGGAGATTTGTTCGAGCGTTACTGGGACGATTTCACAGACGTTGCGAGTTCGCTTCCCGTGCGTAACAAGAATCGGAAATTCGTGTTTGCGCAAAAGAATGCGGAAGATTTGGCAAGCAAACTAAAGAGATTATCGTATCGGGACGATCTGGATATATACTTGTCCTGCGGCAGATGGTATTACTGGGTAATGCTTCCTGTAGACAAGGCATGGTGCTTTGAGATCGACGATGTGAGCAGGAATGTCGAGCCTCCGCTGACCGGGCTGTTTCTGTCGTTAGTGAACATTGCCAAGTACGAACAGATTCAGTTAAGCCTTGTCCAGAATCCACTTATCAGCCTCGTTCTCGCTGAAATTCCCTACAGGGACGATCCGAACGCTACGCAGGACGATGCGTATAGGCTGTCCCCGGCAGGGCGCAGATTGTTCGAGACATACTGGTATCAAATGCTGAACGACACGAATACGACAGGCGTAGGCTTCTATTCTGGGCCGTTCAAGAATATGCACTTGGAACAGTTGGCAGAAGCGCCGAGCGCGACCAAGATCAGCAGCGAGGGTTACAAGTACGCAGTTCAGAAGAGCGGCATCGGCATTATCCCGGCTTCGGATGACTTGAGGGCCGGAATGATCCAGGTGAGTTTCAATATTGAGAGCCACTTTGCCGAGATCATTTATCGACAGATGGAGAACATGGTCAATTATATTTTCTTCGATATGGGGTTGAAATACAATTGGCGATTGCATATGTTCGGGAATCTGTACGATGACGAGCGCAGAATCAAGGAAGCCAAGGAAGGTATGACGCTTGGCATCCTGAGTTGTACGCTTGAATATCTGGCGCTGTGCGGCAGAAGGGTCACGGATGACATGGCGGCAAGCTGCATGATTATGGGCAGCGGTATTATGGACATGCGTATTCCGTTGATCAGCACGTATAGCGCGAAGCAGAGCGAAAGCGGATTACCACCGCAAGCGGCGGGAGCCGGGGATTTGGGCGGAAGGCCGAGAGATGACGAAGTGACGACCGATGGAAAGGAGCAAGATTTCGACGATGGCAAGTGAAAATCTTCCGAAGGAAATCACGGACGCTTTGCTCAATGGCTATGATGTAAGGATCACCAGGGAAATCAAAGATGGAATCGTAATGGCGAAAATCATATACGAAAAATACAGCGGAGCGAGTAGAAGTGTTATCGGCAGGGAAGATGAACTTGTCAAGCGTAAACATTGACTTTTTCACATATGGTTCATAAGATTGTAGTGGATTAACAATTGCCCCGACTAAGCAGAGACGGGGAACGACCAATTAGGGTCACGACGCGAAAGCGTTTGTGGCCCTTTTCTGTTTAGTAGGGAATCCTTTCGGCAAGGAGGGGCGGTGAATTCATGCAAACGGATGTAAAGAAGCATATTCGGAATGTAGCGTTGTTCGCAAATTCCCCGCCTGCTCCTATGCCGGGGAAGAGAGGGCCGGACAAGTATACTGGTAAACAGCATGAGTATTTTGAAACGCCTACGGTAGAGTATGTGTATCAGAATGCCAAGTATGCCAGCAATTACTTCAAGGCACAAGTGCAAGGGATTATTCCCGGCACATTCGAGACTGAGCGCGGCGCGTATATCCGGTCAATGGATATTGTGGAGCAGACCACGGGCGCGAAAATGCCGAACGATTATCAGTGCATCTATTTCCAGGATACGCGAATCAGAGGGCTATACACAGGCGCAAAGGTCAAGTATGCGGGAAACACATGGTTGGCTATCAGCCCTTTCAATATAGCCGATCCTATGACGCAAGCGGTTGTTCGGCGGTGCAATGCTGTATGGAAGCACTACGACTATTACGGGAACATCCTGTCAGAGCCGTTCATTTTCCATGACGGGCGTGCAAGCGCCACGGCAAACGAATACCTGGACTACGATGTTATCCCTAACTGGTATCAGAAGTGCGTTATGCAGTTGAACGATAACACGAGAGAACTTGCGTACAATCGGCGCATTGTCTTAGGAAGCAGCGTTGTCGAGGTGCGCGGCTTGGTAGATTTCATAACGGACTTTAGCGGACAGACTAAGGAAGATATTGAGAATCCCGAACCGAGCCATGTCATGTTTTTCGATGTTCAGTTTGAGCCGCCGACAGAGTATGACGATATGGAGAAGGGGATCGCCGGTGGCAAGGCTTTCAGTTGGGTCATACTCCCGTCATGCGCATCTGAAATGTCGATTGGTGCAGAGCAAATTCTTTCCGTGTCCAGTCTGCGGAATAACGAAGCGCCGGATGAAGCAAAACATCCCGTGTCTTACTTGTTCAGCAGCAGCGATTCAAGCGTAGCAACTATTGATCTTGACGGCAAAGTAACCGCGATAGGCGAGGGGAGTACAACGATTACCGTTGCCCTTGAGCAAAACCCGGATATAACTGCTACGATTGAAGTTAGCGTGGTAGCGCAGTCTGAACAGGCAGAGTTTGTGTTTGAGCCTGAAATCCCAGACAAACTCAAGCAAATGCAGAACTATTCCGGGGCGGTGTATGTGAAGCGCGGTTCTGAGGTTGTGCAGTCTGATATTACCGTAGAAGTGTACGGAGCCAAGGAAGAAGCAGAAGTAACGTTTGACAAGGAAATCGGTGAATTGATCATTGCTTGCTACGAACCGAGCCAAACCGCTATGAGCCTTGTTTTCAACGACAGCATCAACAGCCTTGTGTTCACCAAGAATATTCAGTTGGAAGGATATTGATTGCATGGCGGAGTGTGAGTTCAGTTATAAGCGAAACGGCGCAGACGATACCGTGCGATGCACGGCGCTCGATTACAATTCCGACTGCTGCTGTTTCGTAAAGTTCTGCCATATGACCGGGCATTGGATCAACAACGATACCTACAAGAATTGCCCGATAAGAAAAACTGCTCTTAAAAAGAGAAAGGAGAATTCCGATGGGAGAGAAGTTTAAGATTACCCCGGAAATCATGAAGAACGCAAACACATACATCTCGATTGGGATGAAAGAACTGATCGCTTCTGACCTTGCGAGGGCTTGCGTAAAAGAGACTTACAAGATCAAGAACCACGAAGATAATTCGCAGTATCAGAGTGATTATGGATTGTCACCAATGTACTGCGAAAGCCCCAGTTCTAAAGCCAGAGTCATGATGACTGTCCTCATGAGTTTTTATCTGAATCTCTGGGGCGATGACAAAGCTTTTCTTTGCGACATAAGCGAGTATGACGATTTGGCTTCTGCTCATGTTTTGAACCAGATTGAACGATTCAAGAGTGGGGAATACAGAGAAAAAGCCTTTGATCTGCTGGCTGATTACAAAGAAACGGAAAAATATCTCAACAGCGCTATTTATTCAGTGCTTAGAGAACTGAATGATCCCGCGAAGCGGATTATGGATGCTCTTGGGAATATGGCGAGTGCTGAAATGATGCAGAACACGCTTAACCAAATCCAAGAGTATCAGGCCGGAATCAAGGAAGAAATCGAGAAACAACGCACGATCATGGAAAACGGAGAGGGCGTGAATGCCGATGGCTCAGACGGTTAATCCGTATTATCCGTACAGCAAGACCCAAGACTTTACCACAATGCCCAACGCAGAAACGTTTCTGAAAAAGCTTGTGGACTATCTCTTGGACTTGCCGATGAAAGGGTATACACCCCCGAGCGACACCAGCACACCCAGGAGCCGCTTGATACGACTATTGTATTATGACGTGCCGCATCCCATGGATCAGCCATTGCCAACCCCAAAGCAAAAGCTTGAGATTGTGTACGATCCCGAAAGCCCAGATGTGCCGCCCGATAAAGATAAGGGATACAGATTGTACCCCATGATTTACCCGGTTCAGGCAGAGAGTATGGGGAAAACGACCATCCGAATCTTTATGGGCTACGCTAAGCCAAGGGATGATAACCGGGTGGAGCAGACAGTCGAGTTTCGCGTGTTATCCAATACATCGTATGAGAACAACGAAAACGGAACATCGTTGTCGCGCACATATCAGATTTGCCTTGAGATTATACGGTGCTTGCATGGCGTGAACATTGACGGCATTGGCGGTATGTATTTCAACAGCAGGATTCACCCTGAGTGTGGGCTTGAACCGATTGCAGACCAGAGCCAGAACGTTGGTTACAGGCTTGTAATGGGGCTTACATACATGGGCACGGATAACGGCGATACTGCATGTAGTTGTTAATAGTTTCTCTCGAGAAACTTTAACATATATAACGGCTGGAGGAAAAAAGAAAAATGGAGAAAGCCGTGAACAAGCAAGCTATGGTTCAGAACTTGGCCTTTAAGGGAAAATCATATGAAAAGTATGGGCTGAAATTCTGGGGCATAACTATGGAACACTATGAGGACTGGAACTTATGTAAGAATGTGTGGCTATCCCGGCAATCCACATTCCCTGTTTCTTACATAATGATGCCGTTCCTTGACGCTGTTTTTGCTATGGACATGGACATGATTAGCATAACCGGGAAACCAGGCGGCTATCTGTACCAGATAATGTATGGTCTTGGATTAGCGCTTGGCTTAAATGAGAATTGTGTCCGTGATAAATATATATTTCCAGACATAGATGAAGAAGCGAGAACTTTGAAATCTATCTGCGTATATCAAGAAGAATATGACAGTTTTGTTGAAATCAATGCTGATATGTTCAACGATATACGCGAGATCATTGTTTGGATGCAGGGAGAAGAAATGCCTGACGAATCCCTGAACGATGATCTTCTGGAAGCAGAAAGAGACTTAGCCGAACGCGATGCCCCAAAGCTAAAAGCAGACTTGCTTGATCTCGAATCCTCCGTTGCGTTGGCGTATCACACGAGAACATTGGAAATTATGAAATGGACAATTATCGAGTTTGAATACGCAAGACGCGCAATAGACAGAGACAAGAAATATCTGATTTGCGGCATTGGCTCGACTAACGGTTGCAAATGGGAAAAAGGCAACCCCAACCCGAGTTGGTGCTTCGACAGAGAGCAGACCGAGAGCGGCGCTCTTATCTCGCAGAACCAATTCGGGGAATCGAAGAAATAAAGGAGTGAATAACAAATGATCGTTTTGAACAATCCCTATCTGTACCTCAAAGGGACTTGCGAAGTAACGGTTAAGCGGCCTTCCGATGGTCAGATTGTATACCAGAGTTCCAAGGTGTCTACTAATAACTTCACCACCGAAGTTGAAATGGGCGCTGTGCGTGCTGGCTTGGGCAACACGATTGCCATTCAGCTTCCCAGCAACAGCGGCGTGAATTTGGAACTGACCACTGCTGATTTCAGCCTCCAGGCTCGTGCCATGCAGGTTGGCAGCCAGCTTTCCTACAACGCCATTACTCAGGTTTGCACCACCATCACCGCCGAAGATGAAACCCTTACTCTTTCCGATGCGAACCCCGTTGCTTGCTACGGTGACAACGATGTGTATTGCTATGTGAACTTTGCGGGTTCTGACGATCCCGGCAAGGCTTATAAAGTCAACGAAGATGGCGAGATTCAGGACTTCGTTGCGACCGCTGGAACCAGCTATAACGTGATGTACTACGAACGCCGCGCCGACAGTCAGGAACTGGGCATTTCCGGCATGTTCTCTCCCGGCGTGTACACCGTGAGCGCTCAGATGGCTGTGTATTCCACCGAGGGCGGCAATGCTGGAAATCGTGGTTCTCAGGTTGGTTGGGCTTACTACTACATTCCCCGTATGCAGTTTGCGGGTAACGCTTCCACGAACGGTAGCCAGACCGAACCCGCCACCAGCACCCTTTCCGGTACTGCTCTTAGCTATATCGATGCCGCGAACATTGGTTCCTGCGTGGATTGCAACTTCCCCATGCTGGCTTACATGACCTATGTTCCCCTGGTATTCAACGGCAACAATGCCATTTCTGCTCTGGCTGTTGTCGGCGGCAATATCTCTGTTGCTGTGGGAGCTTCCAAGGCCATCCCTGTGAAGTATGTCATGGCTGACCAGAGCCTTGCCCAGCCCAAGTATTCTGACCTGACCATCACCAGCACTGCTCCCGCCACCGCGAGTGTTGAGGACGGCATGATTACTGGTGTTCAGGCTGGCAATACCACGCTGACCATTGCTGGCCCCGAGGGCAGCAGCGTAGCTGCGATCACCGTTGGCGTAACTGTTACCGCCTAATAACAAACACTAACTGCATTATTGCGGGGAGGGGGATTCCCCTCCCCGTTTTTCAAAAGAACATCTGACCCATTCCAGAATGCCGAATGAAAGCGAGATTGCGGAATGGGCCGGAAACAGGAGGGATTAAGATGGCTAACGATCCTTTTGATTTTTCAGACGTATTCGCAGAGATAGAGAATAAGGTCGCGGATGTTATGCAATCATCGCAAGCCGGAAGCGTATTGCGAGAAGTAATGGCACTATCAGCCCAGTCAAACGTATATGGAGCATACACCCCCACAATGTATGAAAGACGGCACACAATGGACAACTCGATTGCCTACAAGGTAGACGCTTCTGGAAACACGATGACTGTTGAGAACATTTTAACAGAAGAACGTGTATTCGACATCGTTGAGAGTGGTAGCGGATACACATGGACGAAATCGCAAATTTACAAAATGCAACCTTTTCCGCGTCAATACACACAGCAAGGTATTGACCAGTTCGTTGACGATTGGCTTATGCCGGAGATTGAACGGCAGATTTCAAGTAAGTAAATCAGTAAGGTAGGTGGATGCCGATGCCGCGTGTAGAGCAAATAACTGTTAATGTTGTCAAGGGCGATACCGCTGTTCTCGCCAGTCTAAAGAAAGAAGCCGAAGCGTTAAAGAAAACTCTTGGCTCTATAAAAGTAGGAGATGCAACTAAATCTTATAAAAGTGAAGCAGCGGCAGCAAAAGAATCGTTAAAAGCTGAAAGAGAAGCGACTAACGCGCTGAAAGCCCGTTACCAGGCGGAAAAAGCGCTTGAAGATGCAACGAAGTCAAAGATCGCTGCTCAAAAAGAAGCGCAGAGTTTAGTTACAGAGCAGCTTAAGTCGGAAAAAGAATTGTATAATGCTCAAGCGGCAAAATCAAGATCGGAAAAAGCAGAAGCACAGAATCAGGCTACGCAAGCCAAATTAAGCAGTCAGCTTTCCGGGCATTATAAGAACCTTGCCGATTCCATCAAGTCTGTTGCGGTGCAGTATTTGAGTCTGCAAAAAGCCCAGCAAGCCGTCAGATACGCTCTTGGCGAAATGAAAAACATGAGCGATGAGATGGTAACTTATCGCAAGGTTACAGGCGCGACAGCGGACGAAATGGAAAGGATTCGTACCGCTGCTTATGATACAGCAAAGAAATATGGACAATCCCCCAGCGATTTCCTTGCGTCTGCCAGCGAAATGGCACGGGCTGGCTATGGCGAAAATAGTGTTGCCATGGCAGAACTTGCCACACAGACACAGTTGGTAGGTGATATGACCGCAGAA
>Ga0233366_1000116_pt1 | contig 35882 bp, 45 predicted proteins | sample ElkDunMinimDraft_23_FD_191536 | JGI IMG/M metagenome (GOLD analysis project Ga0233366, IMG submission 191536) | Fecal eukaryotic communites from dung pellets of Tule Elk in California, USA - Elk Dung C4 | ecosystem: Host-associated > Mammals > Digestive system > Large intestine > Fecal | place...
GAACTGCAGGACAAGCAATCAGCTTATCTACTTCTAACTGTCTTAATACTGTTATGACTGCAGGTGCTAAACTTACAGCTAACGGATGTGAAATGGATAAAACATGGGCTTTAGTAGTATCTCCTAAGATTGCTTCTATCATAGCTCAAACTGTTGCACAAGACTGATTCTCATTAGCAGACTTGGCTCTTAAAAATGGATATGCTGGAAACTTTGCAGGATACAAAGTATATTCTTCAAACAATGTAATGCACTCAAGAACTATTAGTTTCTCTTCTGTAGTTGCTACAGATGAAATTACAGTTGGTGGAGTTAAATTCACTTTCGTATCTTCTTCTCCAAGTGCTGCATGAGAAGTTTTGAAAGGAGCTAACGATGCTGCTGCTTTGACTAACTTAGCTGCTGCTGTAAATGGATGAGCAGGAGCAGGAACTACATACGTAGAATTATCTGCTGCTGATAGAGCTAAATTAAAGAATGTTAGAGCTAACTTAGATGGAAGTACAGGAGTTTTGACTACTGCAGGAGATGTATTAGTTTCTACACCTGATACTACAATAACTGTTGGTGCTGAAGAATGCCACGCATTACTTTGCCGCCCAGGAGCTATTGATTTGGTTATGCAACAAAACATAGATGTTAGAAAGAATCCATTACCTAAACAGAAAGCTGATTACTACATCATATCTTGCCTTTACGGAGTTAAAACTTTCACAGAAGGAAAAGAGAGAATGGTTAAAATCAAAGTTGCTGCTTAATGATAAGAGCTTCATATATAAGGGGTGGGGAAACTCACCTCTTAGAATGAATCTTTTATATAGCATACTAAGCAACAATGGATGTAACAACAATCATAGATTTATCAAGGAAACAGACATGAACATCTGCAGGACAGATTTCAGATACTGATTACCTAAACTACCTAAACATCACATACAAGGATATCTTTTCTAGACTCTCAGTTAACGCTAAGAAATACACACGGCAGAGTTATACAACAGACATAATAGCAGGACAACAAGAGTATATCATACCACAACCATCTGACACTCAGACTTGATTAAAGTTGGTGTTAGATTGTTTTTATATTCACGAGTGAAAGGATGAAAGGATTCCTATCTATGATGCTAGTATCAATGTGAACTATGAGATAAACAAGAATAAGAAACCATATTGAGTGTTAAGAGATGGAAGTATCTTTATCTATCCTATACCAGAGACTAACATTACAGGATGATTACGCTTAGAATGAAAATACATACCGTTAGACCTAGAATTAACAAGTACATCTGATGAGATAAAACTAGCACCTGAGTATCATAACATCCTAGTTAAAGGTCTGAATTCTCTAGTATTTTGAGAGAAACAAGTATTTGATAAGCAACAACTACGAGAAGGATATTACTTACAAGCTATACAGCAAATGCAGACTGAGTGATGCTTTGATAATGAGAGCCGATACTTAGTTGAAGACCCATATTTATGATTCTTAGAATAAAAACATGGTTGAAGTAAAAAGAGAGGATATAACATTACAAGATTGGACAAAGGGTATCTCAGCAGATGAATTTGCTTGAGGTAGTTATTACTATTCAGAGTGAATATCTAGTGGTTACTCTACAAAAGGGTTTGAACTCTGATACAGATACAGACCATATCTTATAAACACAAGAAAGAATGGATATGCAACGGCTATTGTTGCTAGTAATAACTATGGATTTATGTGATTTACTGCAGATGGTAGAGTAGAAACAGAAGATTTTTGGAATGCTGAAGCTAAAGGAGCGTTGTATGCTACCCATTACACAGGAACACTAGGGACATGATATCTAAACTGAATTACGTATGGAAAATATGCCATAGGGATAAAACAGGAGTACTTTGAGGTGCTAGATTATGAAAACCTATTCGATGAAAATACGCAACTCCTTTCTGATACAGATTTCTCTGACACTACACCACGAACTATAGGAACAGGATGGACATTAGGAGATGATTGAATGGAACATACGACATGAGAAACAGGTACATTGAGTATCACACCAACAGGAACATTCACAAACAATGATTTTCTCAGAGTGGTGGTTAAAGTTAAGGGATGGACTAGCGGTAACTTAGCACTAACACTAGGAAATGGAAGCAGTACAGTAAATGATAGAACAAATGGAATATTTGTTTTAACTCTAAGATGTACAGCAACTCCCGCACTAGTAATAACTCCTACATCTCAATTTGATTGAATTATAGAGAGTGTAGAGGCATATCAATATGATATGACAGCTATTACTACGAACAAAACAGTCTATAACTGAAACGACTCTCAAAGACACCCTGCTCTTGTTTGGGAATGAGACTTATATATAGCAAGCTGACATACTATTACTATTACAAGCCTAGTTGATTGGGGACAAAGGAGTAGAGATATAATAGATGCTAACTTCAACATAGTATCAATGACACAGCAGGCGTGAAATATCATTATATGGGCAACAGATGGATATGATTCAAGGCAGTATTACTGGAACTGAGTAGATGCTGTTGCTACAGAAGTTATTGAGTGGAAATGATTGCTCATAAAATGAGTAACATGAACAGAAACTATATCTTACGTGCTTACTACATCCTGAGCGACTAGTGGAAGTATAGAATGATACGAGTACAGACTTTATGCTGTTAGTTGATACCAAAGAAGTCTGATAGCAACAAAGTTAGCTATACCTACTACTAGATATTATCTAGAGGAAGACCATTACAACCCACATAAGAGATTTGACTTTAACGATGTAAAATCTGATAACTCTATGTGTATCTTCCTAGATAGTCTATACATCCCATGATGTGACTGAGTGTATAAGTATGGATACGATGTGCCATGATTAAGAAGCTCATGGACTAGACCTATTAAGTATGCAACATGAAGTACAAACATAGTGGTATGACAAAGGGGACATTTCTTAGGAATAGCCTTAACAACAGACTGAAGCAACTACATAGGAAACGTAGATAACAGGATATACACTCCTACATGATATCTAGTAACAGAAGCAATATACTGGGACAGACTTTCTACAAAGAAGTCATTAGAGAAACTAAAAATCTGATATAAGAATGTAGCATCAAGCGTAGGTAACATCAAACTATACGCTATTGTAGATGATACATACTTTTGGAGATTTCGACCAACAACAACACCTACTGTCCGACCATCCCTATGAGATGTTTACGAAGTAGCCAATAACACAACTGCAAGAGTAATAAACGTAGATACTACAGAATGAGTAATAACATTCGCTACAGTAAGTGATGGATGAAGTTACTCAGGAGTAGCAAATACAACATTGACTAAGGTAAGCTGAGAATGAGATGACAGCATAGTAGTAGGATACAACTTTGATAATATGTGCCACATCAAAACGATAGAAAGTGAGAATCAGACTTATGGCTCAGATTTAGTATTTGGTAAAGATTTCATCTCTAGTAATATGCCATATCGATACAAGATACAATTTGTTATAGAGTTAAACAGTAACGATAGGAGGCTATCACCTGAAGTATACGAGTTCAGTATGCATTCAGATATAGATGATGTAGTTTTATAAAGTCACTAGATAGATAATGCAGGAAGTACAAACGTGAATAGAGATATATGATGAAAGTACCCTAGATACCATTGAAGCTGTGGGTACTTCTTCACGTAAGATAATAGAATGAAGGCAGACTAGATGATGACATTACGTGAGTAATTGCCAGGCAACAGGAAACGTGCAATGGTTTTACAGAGAGGGGGTTACAGATAGAGATAGTTATTACCTAAAGTCACAAGACTTAGCTATAACTAGTCAGACTGGGAATACTGAGTTTATAATGCAGAATGGATGTGTTAGGATACCTCAGGCATGAACGTATCAATGTACACTTTTTTGGGGGTCATGATGAAGTGATTTTAGTTGAACTGTATACATATTAGTTTGAGGGAAACAGGTTTATACAAAAACATTCTCAGGCTCTTATCAATCAGAAACAGTAACATTCATCTTTAATGCAGGGAAATTTGATGAGCTTGAACTAGGATGAGAATTTTATTACTCGTGATATAACACAAATATGAACTTCTCATTTTCAGGTCAACCAACAATGACAATCCAACAACTTTAATTCATAATACATACCTATAATGGCAAAAGATTACAATCAAGTCTTACTAGACAAGTGATATTCACAGGAGCAGATAGATGCTATGGTCTGAGCTGTAAATTCAGGTCAGAATGCAAATGATGTAGTACAGAACTATACACCAACCACACCTAGTTCTAGTTCTTCTAGTTCTTCTTCAAGTAGTGGTGGTAATTATGTGTATAACGAATCTACAGGATACTATGAACAACAGACACCAAGTTCTTCAAGTTCTACTAGTTCTAACAGCTGAAGCTATACATATAATCCTACATCATGATACTACGAGCAACAATCTACCCCTAGTGGTAGAAGTTCACAACAAACAACACAGACACAGAATGTACAACAGCCTAAACAACAAACACAAACAGCAGGTAATACCGTTAGCAATGTGCAACAGCAAGGTGCAATGAAACCACTATCGCAAGAATACTACAATCAGACTTCTGATAACGCTCTAAACACAATCAGGAACAATCTAAACAACTATAGACAAACTAATCCTGAATATTTTACAGATTATGATACATTCAAGAGGAATTTCAGTTATGATTCTAGGAATGATGAGCAAAAGAATCTACTAGATACATGGTATAACTGATATCAATCACAACTCCAACTATCATCTGTACCTACAACAGACTTGTATACACAATATAAGGATGGTCAGCTTTCTGCTGCTGATTTAGAAGGTTTAAGAATCTCTAATCCTGAGAAATACGCAGAGTTACAAGCACAGATAAACAAATGAAACATAGTAGCAGCATACGATGATGATAAAGGTGTTGATACTACGTGAATGAGTTTGCAAGATATGGCATACAATATGGCTATGCAGACTTTTACTAAGTTTATGAACTGAGAAACATCTAGTGCTGCTAGTAACATCTTCAGAGAGTACGAGGACAAGATGGAATCACCTGAGATGCTTGCACTAGCAGACCAGACAACAGAGGTACAAGAGCAGATAGAGAATATCCAATCAGATTTAGATGCTATTAAGAAAAGTGTAGAAGCTGAATACGCATGGACATGAGCCTCTAGAAGTAAGATAAACGCCATTATAGCAGATAGGAGTTATGACTTACAACTCCAACTAAGGACACTTAACTCTGAATACAACAAATACGCTACACAGTATAACAACAGGATGCAGCAATATCAGAATGAGTTTAGTATGCAGTTACAAGAGTATCAGATAAACCAACAAGAGAGAAACCAACAGATGCAAGAGTTAGGATTTGCACTAGACTTGATGAACTTTGAGACTAATGACCAAAAAGCACAAAGAGAGTGGGATTATTGGGTAAAACAACAAGAGTATCAGAATGGTAACATCAATTCTAAGGATTATCAGACTAGATATAAGGCAGCATTAACAAGTGTGCAGAATTTATTGTCTCAGTATCCTGGCATCCCTATGATAAGGAGTGCAGAACAGATGGCACAGGATATCTTAAAAGCAATAGATAGTTGAAGTGATTTAGGAGCAGAATTAACAAAGATAAACAAACAGATACAACAGAAACCTGAATACAAATACATGTACAATCAGACTTTCAGACCTGCTACAAATACAACAACAGGAATGAATATACAATCATATAAGGTATGAGACAAGGAGTATGTAGTATATAATGGAGAAATGATGACGGCTGATGATTTTAATGCTAGATATGGATGAGTAACAGGACCAACACAGGCAACACCTTGAGGAATAAGCTATAATCCAGTTAGCCAAGACTATCTTAGTCAAGGACTATATAATTGGATGAATAAGTATAAATCAGGAGGTTATGGATGACAATGTGGTTATTTTGTAAACAACTATCTAGAAAGTCTTTGACTAGATAGGGTATTTAAGAATAGCGTAAAAGATAAAACAAATGCTATCAATGTAGACCCTAGGGACATAAATAACTTATCAGTATGAAGTATTGCAGTGTTCGATTATTCTAATGTAAAATCAGTAAGTGATAATGCACAAAAATATGGACACGTGGGTATCGTTACAGAGATAGACTACCAGAGAGGTAGAGTAAAGCTATTGGAGAGTAACCTAAAATGAGATGAGAAAACAACAACTACTAGATGGGTAGATATTAACGCACCTGTACTTAAATGATACTTTGACCCTAGTAAATGAGCAGCACCAGTATTGGATGGTGGTATGTCTGTAGCAACTACTGAAACAACAGTAGGTGGTCTTAGTGATAGTCAAATAACACAACTAGCAAAAGACTATATAAATAATGAAAGAAGTTACTCAGATATTGCTAAAACATACGGAGATAATGTATTAAATGCTGTATGATTAAAAGCGTCTCAATTACAAGAGGGTGGATATACTAAATCAACTATATTAACAGACCCTACAAAGATAGCAAATATGGAGTCTAGCTTAAGAAAAGAATACGATAAAGCCACAGAGGATGCTACTGCTACGATAAACTGGGTACAGAAAATGGATGATGCTTATGCTATGGTAGATGATAATTTAAACGCTGCTTCACAGGCATTAGTTATAGCATACAATAAGATTCTCGATGAGTCTAGTGTTGTAAGGGAGTGAGAGTATGCAAGAACTTCTGATGGACAAGCGCTATTGGATAAGATGGCATCAAAGGTAAAACAAATTACTAAATGATGAGCAGGTATAACAAAGGCCAATTTAAAGTCTTTAGTTGATACGGCACATACATTCTCAAAGAATGCAGAAAACTATCAAAGACAGGTAGCTGAAAGAGCAAGGGTAACTATTGATAAGTATTGACTAACACCTGAGGCTGTATTGCCATTGGATATGGTAAATCAATTATATGGAACAAACTCATATAATGTTGGATATGGAACAGGAACAATATGAGAAAATCTATATGCTAAATATGGTAACCAATGAGTATGAAGTACAGTATTTCAAATAGCAGGACAACCAGTATACCGATAATTTTATAATATAATGCTTTTATATAATGGCACAAGACACAAAACAACTATTCACAAAGCTACACAATTATGTCCAATCCCACAGCATACCAGGAGGGACTACAACTAATCTTGACCCTATAACATATAATCCTAGATATGCTGGGTTTGATGAAACTAATTACAGGAAATTGGAGTCCAAGATAGATGCATTGTGATTGACTGGTAGTGATAAGGAGAAGGCTATGGATGAACTATACTTAAAAGCACTACCAATAGTACAGAATGAGATAAAGAATTCTGATAGGAGAAAATATATAAACAATGCAAGCTATGAGGTATCACAAATCCAAGACAAAGATGCTAGGATGATGGCCAGGGGAAAATTGACAGTTACAGAGCTAGCACAACAAGTCAAGGAAAAGTTTAACCTAGACCCAACAGCACCTGATGAGTGAGTATTTAACGATTGGATAAATCAAATACCAAACTGAGAACAGCTTTTAGTGAATTATTTAAATAATTGAGATAGGGAATTACTATACCAATGAGGGCTAGAGACACCTATGGGAACACCAGAAACACCAGATAGTTCTGTATGAGGTATGCAGGAGGTGATTAATAAACAGTCTGAGATGAGTAATGATACACGACTAGGTAAGGCTTCAAATGCAGTAGATAAGTTAAATATTGTATGAAGATTAACTACATTAGTAGATGGACTTACACAAAAGATACCAGTAGTTACATTCCATAAACAAGTAGAAAATCTTGCTAGTAAGATGAACAACTTATCGGAAGATGAATTATCAAGCCTATATAACAGGTATCAGGCCATGGTAAAGAATTGAACAGACAAGAAATGGCAAAAGGATGATAGGAATGCTTATGAATTAATATGGGACTGATTGATGTGAGACCAAGATGCTTTGGATAGGGTAAATAGTTTATACCTAGCAGATTATTCTGAAGCTATGCCACAAGATTGAGTAGAAAGAAACCAATGGGGAAATCAATTACTATGAGGACTTAATACAGAGGAAAAGGAGTGAGATAACTTAATAGTACAAGGTGCTAAAAAACTAACAAATCTAAACAAAAACTTATTGAACTTTATAGGATGAAGTTGGTGAGGTTTAGAAAACTATGCAGAGGCTTTGTGAGTTGGTATACAAAAGATGAAAGATATAAACCAAGATAGAACTTATGCACCACTAAACCTAGAAAATGATAAAGATGCATTTCAGGCTTTCGTTGCTAATCAAACAGCGAATTTCTGAGAGCATTTAGTTGATGCACCTGAGACATTGATGGGAGCAAATAATCCTAACTTTGCTAAGATGGTAGTAAATGCACCATGAAGTTTCTTAAAAACTATCTCAGCAAAGGTGAGATGAGCAACAAATCCACTAGATACTAAAATCTGACTATTGAAGACTTTCTTTACAGAGGATGGACAACAGGCTATGATTAATAGATATGGTACTGTTGATGCTATAGCAAATACTATGAATACAGACCCTGTATGATTGGCTAGTGATATTGTTGACTGGTGAGATAAACTAAACTGGGTATTCAATAAAGCTACATGATGAGCTGTAGAGAGGAGAGATATAAGAGATGTCACAGATGCTATATCTAGCAAAACAGCGTGAGGTATAAATCAAGGTTTGAATTTTGTATCTGATTGGTTTGATAATAGATGATACAACAAAACAGCAGGATTAGTAAATATTACTAGAGATGCTGCATTTAATCCTAGTAGAGTAGCTTGAGATGTAGTTGGTGAGGCAGAAATGGTAGTAAGGGATATGTGAGATGTGCCAGGTAAAGTACAAGAATGACTAAGAGAATGAGCTAATAGAGTAGTACAGAATATAAATAGAATGACAAAGAAACAACAAGAAAAATTTAGACAAATGTCAGGTGGTATAGAGCAATGAGAATTCCAAAACAAGAGATGATTAAAAACACTAGATGACTTAGCAGACCACTTAACTAAGAACTTAGACCAAGTGGATGAGGCTATGGAAACAATAGAGTGAAGATTTAAATCTAAACAATTGGATAAAGTTATTAATGATGTTGTGGAGTATGCTACAGATACTGAGGATAAACAAGCAGGAAGACTACAGAAGTTGGCAAGGAAAAATACTGAATGATGATTAACGATGCCTGAGATTAATGAAATAAAGAGATTCTATGAGAGAACTACAATATTTGACTATCTTAAAGATAAATCAAATAGTAAGAAAGCAAGGACAGCTACAAATAGAGATACTGCTTTAAGAGAATGGCAACAACAGGTAGCAGAGGAAGCAGGACTAGATAACTTGAAGGAATTGAACAAGGAAACACAACTTACTAAATACATACTAGATAATGCTAGTGATTGGCAGAGTGGAGTAAAAGGAAACAACCCTATTACACTAACAGATTGGATAGTTGCTGCAGGTGGTGGTTTGAATATTAAATGAATTGAGAGTTTAGTCGGAAAGAAAATATATCAAAGTACTTGGTTCCAGAATTGATTAGTAGATGTACTTAATTACTTATGAGGTAGAGAAATAGAGGAATGACCAACGGTAGACATGGAGAAGATACAACAATCTAATGTAAATAGAGCAATGTTAGCAGAGGAATTATCAAGAGTGCAGAATGAGAAACAGTTTAATGCATGGCTAGAGAAGGCTAGAGATATGAATCCTGCCCTACCTTATGATTCTAGATACGACAACCAAGAGCCTATAGACTATACATCTCCTACTAGAGTGACTCCTGGGGGACAAGCTATCAGAGCAGGGCAAATATCTGAAGTATGAGATGTGCCAGCAAACTATAAAACGCCAAACGATACAACAGATACTAAATCAGACTTATACACTAAACAATCCCCATCTAGAATAAAAGTTATGGAGGATGCTATAATAGATGAATATGGTACGACAAACAATCCTAGTCAGGCTGCGTTTGTAGATAATGAAGGAAGGTGGATAAACTGAAACTGAAGAAAAAAAGGAAACTTCAGAGATATAGACCATAGAGACTATGCGTATACTGCATTCTGAGAGGATAATATGGAGAGCTTCAAAAATGCAACAGATTGACTAAACGCACTACAAGCACAGATGGGGCTAGTTAGAGTGAATTACGACGATTGAAGGCTAGATATAGATACTGTTTATAAATTGACACCTGACCAGATTGAATGAATAGAAAGATTTGCAGACGGTAAAATATCTGAAGTTAATGTAGATATTACAAATGCTACGGATTGAACTATATTGAATAGCGATACGTTTGACAATGTAAGGGATGCTCTAAGATTCATAAATAAAAATTTCATAGATAATTCTGAAAAATAATATTTACAACTGTACTAAAATTATTATAGTCTAAATGTCTTTATCTTATAACCAACCAGATGGGAATAATCTGAGCTTTGGCATTATGATTTATAGCTGCGGCAGTAATAAGTATATTTGAAATAAAAGAAAATACATACAAAGGAAAGAAAAAGAAGTCCACTAAACCAATATCTAATACTGTAACACCACCACTAAATAGTGATAAGTTCTACAAGGACTATAAAGAAAGTAATATAAAATTTGTCCTGATAGCAATATGAATTGTTATGTTGTTAGGTATGATTAGCGTATTGATACTAAAGATATTTATTAAAGAAGTCTAACCTAGTGTTAGGCTTTTTTATTGTATTTTGAATTTTCAGGATATACTGTGTCTAGTTAAACATAAAAACAACACAACTATGACACAGGAAGAATATTACACCTCCTACTTGGATAAGGTGTACAAGAAATGTCAGAATTGTAAAAAGCCTGTCGAGGTTTCTCCAGGTAACTCCACTTGGGTAAGCTCTGGTGTTCCGATGCTGAACAAAGTAGAGTTTTCCCTAAAAGCACCCTGTCACAGCTGTGGACACGTAAACTACTACATCCAGTTTATGAATAAGTCCGCCTTGCAAATGACAGATGGTATACAGGAAGAAGTCTAATCTCTGGGGAGTTTCCTCCCCTATTGTTTTTTATTGCTTTTTGAAATTCTAGTGTATAATACATTAGATTTATATCTACTAGCATAATATGGTAACTACATGGACTGCAAGGACTAAACCAATTACTACGTGGTGAAAAAGACCAGAAGTCAGCACAGACTGGGATTGAAGGATAAGACCAATCACTTATATGACACCACTACAGGATGCGTACACACTAGTGGCAGATGAGAATGATGAAGTTATCTACATATTAGCTAACGAATGAAAACAGATACCTGCGACTTTCCGAAAGAAAAGAAAGTCTATTTAACTTATTAACTACAACTAGATGGCAAAGATATTTCCAGTAGACTTTGAAGAGAAGCTAACGATGGCACAGGATGATTACATCCTATTTAGTGATTCAGAGGATGGTAACAAAATCAAGAAAGCACAGTACTCTAACCTAAAGTGAGAGAAATGAGACCAATGAATTCAATGACCACAAGGGATTCAAGGTATTCAATGACCTAAAGGAGAAACCTGACCTCAATGACCACAAGGTGTGCAATGAGAGAAAGGAGACACTTGAGCAACGGGTGCTACTGGTGCTACGTGACCACAATGACCTACTTGACCTGCAGGTAACTGAATATCATCTATAACTAGCAGTAAGGCTTGAAAGACCACAACTGTGACCATCACAGAAACTAATTGAACTACAGATACATTTCAAGTTCAAGACTGAGCAGATTGAGAATGAAGCTGAGATGTTATATGACCTGCTAGTAGTACGGATTGACACTTAGCAGTATTTGACTGAGCTACAGGAAAACTAATAAAAGACTGAGGTAGTGTTCCGACTTCTTTTTCTCCTGATAGTGCAGGTACACAATGACAGGTTTTAACTAAATGAGCTAGCGGATATGATTGGGCTACGGTAAGTGGATGAGATGTACAAGTAAGTACAGATACAGGAAACCTATTAAGTACAGGAGTAAAACTATGGCTATGAGATAAGGCAGACTTTGATAACTTGTGAACGCTAGATACAAACACTATCTATGCACCTATTGAATGAATAATACACCCACGAACTCCATCAGCTAACACAATAGCATACTTCCCACTAGCTGAAGACTGATTAGATGTGATGTGAAACTACACACTAAGTTATACGTGAACTCAGCAGACAGTAGGTAGATTGTTCACACAACAATCAGAACTGTCTTCTATACCAACTGGAGTAGGTACAACGCTTGTATGGATGTATATCAACAATAAAGATGCGGCTAGTTCTTCTAACTACGTACAAGTAGCTAGAAACACATCATGAAACCTAAATTTCTTCATCTCGGGAACGTCTAACGCACCGTGCTTTTCTCTATATATACCTAACATAACTTATAGAGCGTGAAGTTGAGTAGTAACTACAGGAAACTGGTACTTGCTAGCAATGACAAGAGAAAAAATCTGAAGTACCAGTACTATAAAGGGTTATATAAACTGAACAGAATATAGTATTTATAGTGGTGGTGGTGCATCTAATGATGCGGACATAGCGGCACTAATATTAGCTACAGGAACTGTAAATATGGTATTATCTGAATACATAATAGAGAGTAAAGTATGGACAGCAGATGAAATAACGACCTACTATAATCAAACAAAGTGAAACTATGGGCTATAATCAGATTTATTTCTTTTCTTAACATAAGATGGCAACAAGAGTACCAAGCATAACATACAACTGAGAGGAGTACTTACTAGGGGCTGAATACACAGCAGGTACAGGGATAAGTATAAGCAGTAATGTAGTAAGTAACACCTGAGTAACTAGTGTAAACTGAAGCACTTGAGCAGTTACTGTTACAGCATTCTCACCCTCTAACGCATGAACTACAAATCAGGTATTAACAAAAACAGCAGGAGGATATGCATGGGCTGCACCTAGTGGATGAATAGAAAACGATACTACAGGTACAACAACAACTGTAACAAAAATCCGAGCTTGAACAGAAGCAGAATATGCCTTAATTACTCCTGATGCAAATACGATTTATTATGTATTCTAGTAACAGATGGCTATTTATATGTGGAAAGAGGATTGAAGTTGGCAGCCATGAGCTAATACGTTGGCTTATTACCCATTCTCTAGTGATGCAATAGATGTAATATGAAATACATCATTAAGTGTAAGTTGAACACAAGAGACTTTAGGTAGGTCTTTCAATTCAAGTGTAATGATTAACAGTTTCCCTAGTACATCAGTTAAAACATCATCTGTATGGTTTAAGGTGGACACTCTTCAAGTCACAGGTAATGTTCAAATATTTATATTAAGAACACAGCCTTGATGCTACATGGTAAAGGACGCCCAATATACCTGAGCTTTTTATATGTACAAGAATAGAAACTATTATGCATCTGCACCGTGGACACAATGACAATGGACAAACCTAGTAATAACAGTAGCAAATAATTATTTAGTATGTTATAAGGATGGAGTTCAATACACATTAGGAAGCGGTACTTTGCAAGATGCCTATAACCAGTTAATTAACATAAGTTGAACGTGTAATTTTGTTATGTCTAATTTGATATTCGAAGATGCAGCATGGACGGCACAAGAAGTATTAGAATACTATAACCTCACTAAATGAAACTACTGACTATAATCAGATTTATATTTCTATAAACAAAAGATGACACTAACACAGATAGAGCCAAAAGCAATAAAAATCTGAGATACAGAAGTAAGTGCTGTATATGTTTGAGATACAAAAGTACGACCATCTATTCAACCAATAACAACTGCAGGGATATATCATAGTTCAGATTTATGACTTATTTCTATATCTAGTGATTGAAGCACTTGGACAACCATAGCAGATAAAAACTTATGAGCAACTGTTGTATATCACGACTGAGATACATTAAGTGAGTCTAACTGCTGATACTACTTTCAATGGTGAAACAACCATCCATATCCATTCACATGAACTGTTACAAAAAGCAGTACTAGGGTTAATCCAACAGGATATTGACCTTGAACGGTGAATTGATATTGGAGCTATACACCATTTATTACAGGAACAAACTGATGGATGAATACGTATGTTGCAGATTTATGGTGAAATGTAACTGGAACTAATGCAGCTAAACAATGACCATGTGATGCAGGGTATCATGTACCATCAGGCACAGAACGAGATGACTTGAATGCTCTAGGTATAAGTATATCTGCATGGACATCAGGTGATTGAAGTGGATTTAAAGACTATCTTTTGATGCCTTACTGTAATAAGAGGCGATATAATTGAGAAGCATATGGATGATGAAGTACAGGGATATATTGGTCGTGTGAATGAGTTAATGCTAAATATGCAGGTGGATATTGGTTTAATGACACATTAAATTGATATAACCAAGATTACAACAATGAATGAAGATGTATAAGACCATTCTATAACACATCAGTACAACCTGATTCAACGTGGACAGTATTATATCAATAGTTTTAAATCCTAACTAACATACTAATGGCTTGTGGAAAGGGTAAAAAAAGAAAGTAAAAACAAGGTATGCATTGGCATACCTTTTTTATTGTTTTTTGAATTTTGTGGATATAATATCATTAGAGGTTTTAGTTTATAATCATAAGAAAATGAGGACTTTCTGGGAAAAAATGTCTATGACTAAACTTGTATTTTTAATACTTACATTGGTATTAGCATTTCAGACTATATATTTAACACTAAATTGAGTGGAGACAGGACTATTTAACAATGCTATGCTTATGGTTATATCATTCTACTTTGGACAAAAAGTAGGGGAATCTAAGGCTGACCCTTTAGTTGATTGAAATAAAGAAGATGGAAAATCGATTTAGTTATATAACAGACCCTGCAAATATTATTAGCTTTGTAGTACTTATTTTTTGATTATGAGCCACATGGAGTAGTCTGAACTGAAGACTTAAGGACTGTGAAAAGAAATTGGAAAAAATAGATGAGGCTGATATTGAGGCAAGGTTAGCAGAAATAAAGACAGACCTACAATGGATAAAGACAGAACTACAAAAAATTAGTAAGTAGTTTATTTTTTACAAAACTAGATGAGTGAAAAAAACTTAATCAAATCAATAATAATAATGTTGATAATAATATTTGCACTTTTACTTAGATGAAAAGTATGATAGAACTATGAAAGAATTTAATCGCCACCATTTGATACCATCTTCAAAGTGATGATTAACCAACAAGTACAATATACAACAAACTGAGATATGAGCACATAGTAGATGGCATACACGATGTTGAAATGACACACCAGTAGAGGCTATATGTAGAGTACTACTACGAAATGAGAAGATTCGAACAGACAATTTCAGAGCAGATTTGATGGCAGTACTCGACAATTATATAAACAACTATTATAATAGAAAAGCATACGATTGAATAATAAAAAGTGAAATACAAAATGTCTTAGCTTTAGAGAGGAATTAGTATGAAAGGCTATAGTTGGTCAAAAGAAGATTTTAGGGAATTTTTATTTAATAAATATTTTAACATGCCAGAAATAGAAAATGGTTGTCTGGGTACTGGTGAACAAATTACAGATTATTTACTAGAATGATTTGATGACGCTTTACCTAAGCTAGTGCAGCAGGATGATATCATCTTTGCTTATAACCAGTACAACCAAGCACGGAGTAAAAAAAGCTGTACTATTTTCTCAGCTATCGGTGCTATCTCAGACTTATATAACTATGAGTTTTCACTAGATGAGATAAAAAAGATAGATGAACTCTCCTACACTAGATGAAGGATAAAGGATAGTGGATGGTGGGTGCAGGCTGCTGTGAAGCTAGTAGCAGATTACTGGAACGAACACCACAAAGATTTGTGAGAAGTCGCATACTACCGTGTAGAGAAAGCAGATAACGATACTATCAACTCCATACTGGATAAGTGATACACTTTGATGACATCGTTTCAGGGAAATTTCTCCTATATCAAAGACTACCAAGCAGATTTAGTGCTTAATGGTACAAAGTTTGGTACTAGCACATTCTGACACGCTATCAATGTAAGGAAAATCAACGGGAAGAGATGTTGTAAAGATAGTGCTAAAGGTACAGACCACAACATATATGAATTGGAGCATACACTTAGTGAGATAGCTTGTTATAGTTCTAATGCTTATATCTATACTAAGGTATCAGAGGATAAGTTGGAAGATGTTAAGAGATTGAATGAGTTTAGGACCATCTTAATAAGATGAATAGAAGACAATAGTTCTATGTGGCACTTAACTAATGATGAAAATTACAAGAATAAATTACATGCTATGAATGAAGCTAATAGAAGTAAGCTAAAAGATGTGGAAACTCAGTTGCAAAGATACAGCTAAATTTATTGGATATACCAATTCATTTAATACGACAAAAAAATCTAAGCGTTATAGAATTTCTGAGATGAATAATTATACATATGTTAATTTTATCAGTCAAACTAGCACGGAAAAGTGTTTACATTTAAAAGAAAATATATATAGTATATAAGACATAAGCTTATGAAAACCACACACATTTTATTTGCTTATGTTTTTTCAAAATGACAAAGATGATAGAGCTACTATTACAGTATATAGACTATGAGGAAAATATAATAAGTAACGGAAATGCTTACAAAAGGCATTATTATCATATAAGAAAACTTAATGAGTATCTAATGGTTAAGAAATGAAGAGATTATAAAATTGAGGAGATACAGTTGTCAGACATTATAGATTTTCTAGCTAAGTATAAAGTATCTAAAATTAAGTTCTGACCAAATATATGAAAATATCCATCAAAAAACTCGCAATACAATTTAATAGTATCTTGTAGAATGTTTTTCAAATATCTGATATTGATTGGGGAAAGATTAAGTTTTAATTGGGAGCAAATACCTATAAGCAAGATGGAAGATGTTATAAGACCACCAATGTCTAAAGCTGATTATGAGTTATTGCTACAAGCACCTGTGATATATAATGACCCTGATAGAAAAGATATTATTCTAAGAGACCAACTATTGTTTGAAATACCATGGGAAACTGGATTAAGAAGGAGTGAAGTTATTAGATGTAAGTTTGCAGACTTTCATAATGATAATAGGCAATTTAAGATACTTGTAAAATGATGAAGATATGAGAATGTGTTTTTTTCTAAGAAATTACAGGAAAAGGTATTAAAGTATGAAGAACTGGTAAGAAACAAATATAGATGACATGAGAATATTGAGTATTTGTTTTTTTATATGGGACAGAAGGATAAGGGTAAGAAAATATCATCACAAGTAGCATGAATAATTTTCTCAAAATATGTGAACAAATTAAAAAAATCTTGATTAATACCTGAAGATAAAAAATTATGTATGCATATGGAAAGACATAGTTTTGCTATGAAATGTGTGTATAGTGGACTATCACAACAGGCAACAACAGCATTAATGAGGCACAAGGACCCAAGAATCACATTGAGGTATTACCACATGAATGATGAATGGTTGTTGAATCAATATGATAGCATAAAGTAATACCAATTCTAAATTGGACAATCTATGGGAACGAAAAAAAACTAAAAAATGTGTTTACTTTCGTTCTATGTTTTATATATTACAACTAATCAAGTTAAAAGTATTGGTTGTTGAATATATATTATTTCATAAAATAAATTATATTTCTACTCCAATATGAATGTATCTAAAGGTTCTACAAATTCAAGGAGCTTATGTCATATGGATACATGGTAACTTGGTATAGCTTCACACACATACCACGATACTAGCTAGTTTAGATAAATCAAGGTATGATGTGTGTGTGAGTCATATCTTGACCTATCTAGATTGGTGGTAGAATCTGGGTACGTCGGGACCCAGATTTTACTTTACTCAAAAAAAAATGACTAAAAGAGGAGTTGTTACAGTAGTTGTGAGTATTTTGCTAGCATTATTCACACCTGCAGGGCTATTTGTATATACAACGCCATTTTTGGTTGGTTGTATTTGATGAAGAAAGGTCTGGGAGTTTTATTTCAAATTTTTCTTTGGGGATGGCGAGAGATAGATTCCAGTTTCTAAAATCTTTTGCTGATAGTTTAAGAGAATTAGCTAAGGCAGATGAATGATTGGCTAAGGATGTAGCTTGGGAGATTATCAATTATTGAATTTATTGAGAAGAAATGAACTCAGAGAATTCAATAGTAAATGCTATATTCTTACAAATGAAATTAGTAATAGATAAAGGTCATGCTATATCTGATGCTAATTCTATTAACTGAAAAAAAGGTTGAAGACCAATTAAAGATTGGGAAAACTCACAAAAAGCGAATTGAAACCCAAACGAAAGCGAAACAAAAGCGAAAAAAAGCAAAAAAGAAAATATAAAATATAAAAATAAAAATATAAAAGAAAACAATAATATAGAAAATAATATCATTCTAAAGAATGATACAGACACAAAAGTGTCTGTTTATTGAAACCCAGATATAAATAAATGTATAGAATTGATAAGTAGTTATAATGGATGAATAATAGATTGAACTAAACAAAATTGAAGAAGATATAGTAAATTGTTGATAGATAAACTTAACAAATTAGAAAGTATACAAAAATGAGAATTTACATGGTATGATACATTAGAAATTATTTTAAGAGTAATTTCTCAGAATAAGTATTATGCCAGTAAAATAACAAGTCCTGAGAATATTTACAGGAACTTATCAGTACTTATGCAACAATGTAAAGCTGGCATTTGAAAAGCTACTGCCAGCTCAATAATTTTACCAACTGTTTAAAAAACAATGAATGATTTAAAAATCTACAAGGAGTTGACTTATATCATTTGTAAAGATTGAGAGATATTTGAAACTCCTGCAACCTTAGAACAAGTAGAGGAATTATTCAATAAATCTGATTCTTATATCAAAATTGGAGATGTGATGATTATGAAGTCAGACATTAAAAGAATTCAGAGAAAAAAACTATCTGATGTTGAACAAGTAATTTATTCAATTGAAGATAAAACAATTAGAAAGCAAGTACAAGAAGAAATGATTGACCGTATAAAGAAATGAATGCGTGTCAATGTAGAGATTATTAGCAATTTAGTATCTAAGTATCAACAAGATGCCTAAGAAATTTGCCAAACGAGAAAAGGAACCATTATTTAAACTCTTTCTAAGGAGAATAGGGTTTAAAAACTTTGATGAGTATATGAAACTATTTGGAGATAATATTGAGAAAAGAATAGATTGTGTCCAATGGTTTTTACAAACTTATCCTAATTTAGCTCTTAAAAATTAATAACAATGAAAACAGCAAAAATATTAGAAATTGCAGGTGTTAATGAACGAAATAAATGAGAACATTGACCTGTATACTATATCACAATGAAGTTAGATAACAACGAGCTTATCACTTTATGAAAGAAAAAATCTGATGCTTTTAAAGTATGAGATACAGTAAGCTATGAAGTAGTTGAAGAATGAAAAAAATGGAAAGAAGTTAAGGAGAACCCATTTATGTGATGAAGAAAATGGGACCCAGAGGCCAACAATAGAGGCGCAATGATTGGAATGGCTATAAAACTCGCATTTGATAAGGTTTATCAATGAGAGGATGATTTTCAAAAAGCAGCTTATTTAAGCAATAGATTGTTTGAATTGGCTATGGAGATGTATTACTGACCAATAGGGAACAAAAAACCAGAACAGGAAACAGCCAAGGATGACAAGCTACCATTTTAGTAATTTAAGAAAAATGAAGATGTTTAGATTAACAGAAATAAAAGACAAATTTGGAAATATGTTATTTCAAAAAGGCAAGAACATATTCTTGTATCTTAGAGATAAACAGGAAACAAGGAAATTGTGAACTATATCTGATGAGAATGAGTTGTTTATAGCAAGAAACAATAAGCACATATTTAGAAAACTAGATGCTTATTGATTCAACTACAACCTTATGAAAATACTAAATCCAAAGATGAAGATTGTTGTTAAGCAAGAGGATGGTAGCAGGTTGTGTACAAATGTAGAAACAATTTTAACAGCAGGAGATTGTAAACAATTTGCTCAGGAGTGATTTGAATTACAGGTCTTCCTGCCAAGAAATTTATTTGCTAAACAAACTATATAATGGAGGGAAATGTAATAACAGACCTAGTAGATAGGTATGAAGCATTTAAGCTAAAGTGATTACAGCTTAATGAAAATGATATGTTGGAGTTCTTAAGGTTACAAGATGAGATGGAAGATAAGGTAATAGAACTCAAAAGCAAATATACAGAAAATGAGTTGGAGTTTGATAGGGATTATGGCTTAAGACTTATAGAGTTGAAGTCAAGAAAAGATTCTGATGGGAAGAAAACCTATACAGATGCTACGGCTAAGGCTATGTGTGATGATGAATTCTATGATAGGGAGTTAAAGTTGGCTGTAATAAAAGCCACCTATGAGAATTTACAGAACAAAGCCAAAAAAATAATTGAGTACATAAATGTGGTGAAGCTATACCTAAGAAAAGATTTTAGCATTTAATTGTACAAAGTATGCAAGATGAAAACTTTAAGACCTTATTAGATAGGTTGAGAGAAAAATGATACTATATCATACAGACAGATGATGGTGATAGATACTACTGGGAAGTATTTGCCAACCATGAGATGGTGTTCATAGCATCAAGTAGTGATGAAGCATTTATGAAACTAGGAGAGTTTGTCGAATGTGATTTATCTGAGTAATATTGTAAATGATAACAGTACTACTTACAGGCTTACTAATGTTAGCAAAGCCACTTGATTATGATTTAGTCTATGAAGAACCACAACCATTATATGAGTGAACAGCTACTTGGTATGATTATAAGCTATGATGAAAATGGTGGAGTAAGACATACAATACCTGTGCTTTGAGAATATACGAAAGGTACAAGACCTACAAGGTATGTAGCAAGGTAACAGGTAGGTGTGTCGAATGCTATCATAATGATTATTGACCTAAAAGAGAGGATAGAATAATAGATTTAAGTAGTCATGCCTTCAAGGAGTTATGAATACCATTAAGTAGATGAGTTGTAGAGGTGGAGATTTATTTAATTGAATAAATGCTATGAAACCATCTGAGATAGCTGAGGCTTATAGGAAGTATCTTTGACCTAAGTGTAGTAGGACAACTTTCTATGCTAATATAAGGAAATGAATGGATATATTTGATGCTATAAAACCAGTATCCTACGAGAAAAGATATAAGCCGTGAAGAGTTAAAACAAAAAAATTTAGTGAAGAACTGGAATGGTATGTTAAGCAAGAATGAGATAAAGTACCTAGGAGTAGATTTTATCAAAGACTGTATCAGGGTTGGAGTAAGGAAAGAGCTATACAAACCTGACCAATAACTATAGAAAGGGAAAAGAAACCAGTTAGAGTGAGAATGGTATATAAGCCAACAGTAATACCACAAAAGAATACTAAACTAGATGAGGATATAAAGATAAGGTATACAGAGGATGAGGCTAGGGCATTCTGTGTGGAGTATGAGAATATGATAAACAAATTACAGGAACAATATTGCAATGCTGAATGAGATGAGGCTAGGGAAATAAGTAAAAGGTTAGATAAATTAGTTAAGGAATATCAAACTTTTAAATTGTACAATAATAATGAATAGATGTAGGAGATGTTGAAGTCCAATAGAGAAGAAATCAGATTTACGATGTGATTACTGTCGTAAAAGGGTTGATGAAGAAATCAATCACGAAACAAGCAGACCATTTGATTTTTATTTTACTTATTATAGACACAATGCCACCACTAGAAATGCCACCTGAGTGAGAAAGGAAACCAAAGACTTTCACGGATGAAGAAGTGCTAGAAGAACTTACAGATGTTCTATACTGAGCTAGAGACAAGGTGAACTTCAGATTTAGGACTGGAAGTAATCTAGTAGAGGTGTATATAGGAGAAAGTTTAAACTACATAATCAATAAGAATTTATATTTTAAGCTAATGTGAGAAGACTAATCAGACTTTTATATTATTATACCTATGGAGATGACTAAAAAAGAAGAAAAATCTGAACTAGAAGAACTTAAAAGACAGAATGCAGAGTTAAGACAAGAGCTAGAGAAAGCTAGACTAGAAAATGAAAATAATAGAATGAGGGAGGAAATAGATTTACTAAGGAAATGAAATTTACCTAGTCCTTGATACCCTTATGGTTGATGACCTATATTCTTTTAATCAGACTTTTATATTATTTACCTATGGAGAAAATGACAACACGGTATACACAAATAAATTGAAAAGAATATGTTAGTTTGAGGAGATTTTGGAATATGGAATGAAAATATAAAACTGAAAAAGCAAAGAACGAGGAGTTAGAAGAAGAAAATAAAAAGCTGAAAGAATATAATTGAGAGCTTATAGAAAATCATAAGAAAGACATAGATGTTCTTTGTAAAGAAAATAAAAAGCTGAAAGAAACAATAAAAGACCACCAATTATATGAGGAGAAATTAGAACATAGAATTATAGAGTTTGAGGAATTATTACATTGAGAGTAATCAGATTTATTTATTAAGTTTATAACAATGGACTACTGAAAACTTATAGAGTTATTGAATGAATATGTAGAAAAATATAATAAATCAGACTTATATTATACTTTTGAATTAGAAAAAGACAGTTGATGGTTATTTTGTTATGATGATGTCACAGACCATAAATGATGGACTATGCAAGATGAGGCTATGGTTATATGTAGTAAGAAATTCTGATTTATTAAATGGTTAGTAGAGAATAATAAGGTAGACATAAGCAAAGTATGAAAGCTGTCTAATATGTGATTTGGAGACAAATACACAAGAGAAGAAACTTTACTAATGCTACTAAGCATACAAGATGAGCCAATCAGATTTTTAACTTCTATTCTAAAGTAGAATGCCACCAGAGAATAAAGACTACCTAGAGCCACTAGTATGAAGAAACCCTATGAGGAAGTTTGCAAGGACTAGTGAAGTGCCAATCGCAGAATGCAGACAATGCGTACGAAAGGTGCTATGCCTAGAGAATGAGAAAAACCCTACAATCAGAAGATTGGTACTATGAGAAGATATAGTAGAGCAAGAAGAACAGGACAAAGATTTTGCTCAGATGATGAGGGACTGTGCTTTATAATCTAAAATAGATACTATGGATAAACGATTAACTAGATTAACGTGGCTATTTGTGATAGTCATTGTTACTTTCTTTATATGGATAAAACACGAGCTATCAATTAGTGGTAGTGGTGATTTACAACCTAACGAATATACATATGAGACCAAATTATAAGGATAAATATAAAAATGCTTTAAAGCTTTTAGAATTATATAAGTTTGAGATAGAATTTTGGGAAGCTCTAGCTGATAAATATAGATATTGTTATATATTCTCATTAATACTCATATTGATAATAGGTATATGCTTGGCGATTTTCATATAATTCTAGGTCATACCTAGACTTTTCTTAGACTCCTATTTACACTTATCAGTGGATAGTTATAAAATGCATTGTCAATATGACACTTTTATTCTTATTCACACACAACCATGGGAAAAGAAATGTTTGAGGAGCTTAAAAAAGCAAGTCTATCTGTTTGGGAGAACTATAAAGATAGGCCTGGGGACTACTACAAAAGCAAGGTAGATTATGTGAAACGCATAACAAACCCTAAAGACTACTATGTCTTAATCAATATGTTTGATTTAGAAAATCAAAGGAAATTATACAACAAGTTAAGTTTGGAAACAAGGGACTATTGTATGGAGGAATTTACTCATATGAAGGAGTATTATAACATTTAATTCTTAACAATCACACACAAATGATAGATAGATTAGAATCAACATTCCGAGATGATTTTACTATAGCAGACCGTTTTGGAGAAAATGGTATAAGGGATACATACAAAAGGGTATTCAAGCATTGGAAGGATGACCTACAATACCTAACAGAGTTTGTGATTGTACTTAATTGGAAAGCTTGGTATTGGTCCGACCATGGTAGGAATGACTATTCACAATTATATTGTGACCTTTGGGAAGAAGCTCATGATTGGTGTTGCACCAACCTAAAAGGTGAAGACCTAAAATACTACTTAAAAACAGTAGATTAGTTTTAGTTATTATTGAAATCAAAATGAGAGAAACAAGAACAGTACCTGCTAGTATAGATTTTATAGAACAAGCCTTATATGATAGATACGATGATGTAAAAGATAGATGGTGATGTGAGATACACGATAAAGCAATTGATACACTTGTAGAGTTATGTTGCGAGAGTTGAGTATATGATAGTGCTTGGGTTATTATAGACAACTGGTTGGTTAATTGAGAGAAATGAACTTATAAAGATTATTTCATATATCAAATGGATAGAGATGAAGAAGAATATGATGAAGATAACGATGAACTAATGGAAGAAATAGAAAACGAGTTAAGTGACAATGGCTATTTCTATGATAGGGATTTAAAAGAACGATGTAGTTTATAACTTAACATATATAAAAATGCTAGTAAAAGACTTAATCAAAGAACTTCAAAGGCTACCAGAAGATGCCAATATAACGATAGGTAGAGATTTACACGATTGTGAAAATTGGCACTTAGCAGTGAAGTATATTGACCCCATGGAGAGATATTGAAAAGATACATGGTGTACAGAACAGGAGATAGACTACTTCTTTGAGAATAGAGATAAATTTCCAGAAAAGGTAAGATTTAGATTAGAACCAAATGATGAAGACTATATAAAATTCCATAAGGAATGTCTTGAAGATAGAAAAAATGATTTGTAATTTTTATACTTTACAATAAGTTACAACCGACATAAAGCTATATGAATTTTGTAGGGCCTTGGATACCTTTGTTTATCTAACGCTCTTTTTTAATGAGAAGAAAAACAAAAAAGCTCACAAGGAAAGATTATGTTAAGCAATTGGATAGTATTTTCTCCACATTTATCAGGCTAAGAGATAGCACTAAGGAGTGAATTGTTGTATGTCCATTATGTTGAGCTAGGGTAAACTGGAAACAGGCACAAAATATGCATTTCATATCAAGAGGATGTTGGAGATATAGATACGATGAAGATAATTGCCACGCAGGTTGTATGAGGTGTAATGTGATACTCCATGGTAACTACATCTTATATACAAGATGGATGCAGAATACCTATGGGATAAAGAAGGTGGATGAGATGATAAACAAAAAAGCACAGGTGTATAAGATACCAACACCACAATTCTTAGAGATGATAGAGTATTACACTCAAAAGGTAGATAAATTATATAAGACAAAGTATTTTAATCAATAACCACAATACAATGCCAAAGATTTGATTTATCGGTACAGGGTTTATTGGTGGCAATATGGCCAAAAATTTTAAAGAAAGATGATTTGAGATTGCTCAATATTCTCTTGAGAAGGAGTATAAAGACAATCTTAAAGATGTACAAGCCTGTGATATAGTATTTGTCGCTGTACCTACACCAACAAAGAACAGGAAATTTGTTAGAAGTGTTTTAGAAAGTGCTTTAGAAAACACAGTAGCAGGACAAAAGATAGTGATTAAGAGTACTGTATTATGTGGGACAACAGATTATTTCCAGGAGAAATATCCTGATAGATACTTCTTCCATAGTGCTGAATTTCTAACGGAGAGAAATGCTAAAGGTGATGTAGATAAGCCAAGTAGAAATATAGTTTGATTTACGGAGTTAAGTAAACCATTTGCACCAGATATTATGAACATTCTACCAGAAGCTACAAATGGTAACATATATTGTACTGCTAAGGAAAGTGAAATGTGAAAATATGCCTCTAATTTCTTACTTACAGCTAAGATACTTATGGCAAATTTGATTTATGATTGTTGTGAGAAGTATGGTGTTGACTATGAGAATGTTAAGAACATAGCAGGTAAAGATGATAGGATATGACCAGCACATTTACAGGTGGTATTTGAATGAGGTAGATGAGCTAATGGACATTGTTTCCCTAAAGATATGGCAAGCTTTCATGAGATGTATGGTGACCCAGGTGAAGCCGCATGATATTGAAGTCTTTTATTAGAGGCCATGGAGATATATAATGCTAAGCTAAATATAGATACAAACAAACAGGTAGACATAATCAAGGATGTGTTATGAGATGAATTTATTTCTTTACTTTAATTGTAATATAATGAGGAAAATACTAATCACAGGAGTTGCCTGATTTATAGGCTTTAATCTTGCTAAAAGATTTCTACAAGAGGGAGAAGAAGTCCATGGTATAGATAATCTATTTAGTGGAAAATATAAGCACCTTGAGTATCTTGATGAATTTGAGAATTTTGATTATGATATAGCAGATATTAGAAGTCCACTACATTGGCTAGACAATGACTTTGATGAGATATATAACCTTGCTTGTCCTGCTAGTCCTGTGTTCTATCAAAGCAGTCCACTTATGACACTTGAAACAAGCACATTATGAATGCAGAATATATTAGATTTCTCAGAGGGAAGAAGTTTAGTATTACAGGCAAGCACAAGTGAGGTATATGGTGACCCACTAGAACACCCCCAAAAAGAAGATTATAAGGGAAATGTACAAACGGTATGACCAAGAGCTTGTTATGATGAATGAAAGAGAATAGCAGAAACTATCATGTATGAATACAACAAGAACTACCATAATTGTAGGGTGATAAGGATATTCAATACTTATGGACCATGAATGAGAAAAGATGATGGTCGTGTTGTGAGTAATTTCATATGGGAGGCTTTACATAATGAAGACTTGACTATATATGGTGATGGAGAGCAAACAAGGAGTTTCCAATATATAGATGACCTATTGGATGGTATGATAGCCATGATGAGAAATGATAAAGATTTCTTTGGACCTGTAAACATAGGAACACAATACGAGTTTACAATGAACGAATTAGCAGAGCTTGTGCTAAAACTTATTCCGGAATCAAAAAGCCAGTTGGTATATAGGGAATTGCCTAAGGATGACCCTTGTATGAGAAAAGCCAACAATGAGCTTGCCAAAAAAATGCTTTGACGAGAACCTAAGGTAACATTAGAGGAATGACTTAAAAAGACAATAGCCTATTTTAGAGAGCTAAGATAGTTTTATTTTTTATTAATATCAATGAAGATTATAGAGAAAAAAGTAGAGGAGCTAATACCTTATGAATTCAACAATAAGATACACGATGAGGTACAGGTAAACAGAATAGCAAATAGTATCAAAGAGTTTGGATGGACACAGCCAATAGTGATAGATGACAATAATGTAATTATCATAGGACATTGAAGACTTTTGGCAGCACAAAAACTATGATTGGATAAAGTGCCTGTTACTTTGATGTCTGGACTTACAGAGGCACAGATAAAGAAACTAAGGATACTGGATAACAAGTTGAATGAGAGTGAATATGACCTTGCCAATTTAAGACTAGAATTGGAAAGTCTACCTGATATGAATTTCTGAGATTTAGAGCTTACTGCCTGAGATTTGTTTCCAGAATTAGATATAGATGAATTCAACCCAGAGGACTATGAGGATGGAGAGAATGGATATACAACAAAGACAGACACGCCAATATACGAACCAACAGGAGAAAAAGTGGATATAGAGGAAATGATAAAGACAGACAAGTATGATGAGTTAGTGGAAAAAATAAACAATACCAAGCTACCAGATGAGATAAAAGATTTTCTACTTAAGGCAAGCACAAGACATATACAATTCAATTATAAGAAAATAGCTGAGTATTATTCTAATGCTCCAAAGGAAATACAAGAACTATTTGAGGACAATGCACTCGTGATTATAGATTTTGATAAAGCGATAGAGGATGGATACACATTATTATTAAATCAATTTAGATGAGAAATAAACGAGGATGAAGACAACTAAAAAAGAGTATGCCATTTTTATACCAAGCTTTGGTAGGTCCGATAATGTTAAAACTATAGATGCTTTAAGGAGGCATTGATACACGGGGGAAATATTCATCGTGTGTAGTGATGACGATGAGAGTCTTTTACAGTACAAGGAGAAGTACGGAAACTCTGTTAAGGTATTCAACAAGGAGGAATATTGGGAAAAAACAGATACAGTTGATAGTTTTAAGAGTATGAAGACTGTATTGTATGCTCGTAATGCTATATGGGATATAGCAAGGGAATGTGGCTATGAATATTTCCGAGTATTTGATGATGACTATACAACATTCAATTTTAGATGGCCACAAGGATGAAAGCTAAAGGCTAAGAACATAACGAACTTAGACTACATATTAGATTGTATGCTTGAGTTTTATAAGAAGACACCATTTAAAAGTATAGCTATGTGACAAGCATGAGACTTTATAGGATGAGTATGAAATGCATTAGTGAAATGACCTAAGAGGAAAGTAATGAATAGCTTTTTACTATCACAACAAAGGAGATTCTGGTATAGATGAACAATGAATGATGATGTGACTACTTATACCTACTATGGAGTAAAATGAGATTTATTCTTAACAGTACAAAAGGTAGCACTAATTCAATGATTAACACAGCAAAATGCAGGATGATTAACAGACATTTATCTAGATAGATGAACCTATGTAAAATCATTCTATACAGTAATAGTAGCACCAAGTTGTTGTAAGATATGTACTATGGGAAATGTAAATAGAAGAATACATCATAAGATGCTATACACTTATGCCTTCCCTATGATTTTATCTGAGAAATGGAAGAAGTAATGACCAAGATAAAGAAATTCTGAAGCTTATATAACGAGGCAGTAGAGGACTTATGTTTGTATAATAACAGATTAGATACTTATGGTCAATGATGCTCTCATAATTGTTCTTATTGTTATGCAAGAGCTTTATTAGACTTTAGATGACTACGACATCCAGAAAATCCAAAATTCATAGACCTAAAAGAGGCATACAAAATAATAGCAAAACAGATACCAGATTGACAGGTAACAAGGCTATGATGAATGACAGATTGTTTCCAACCTGTAGAGAAAATTCACAAGATAACTTATAATGTACTAAAAGCATTTAACTACTATAGAAAGCCATATCTATTGTTAACAAAATCAGATTTAATAGCTACTGATGAGTACTTAGAAGTATTAGATAAAGATTTAGCTCATATACAAATCACATTAACAACAACTGATGATGAATTATGTGCTAAATATGAGAAAGCACCAAAACCAAGTGATAGAATAAAGGCAATAGAAAAACTACAAAGATTGTGATACGATGTACAAATAAGACTAAGTCCATTTATACCATGATTAGCATACCCTAAAGAATTCAATAAGATAAAGTGTGATAAAATGCTTATAGAATTTCTAAGGGTAAATCATTGGATAAAGAAATGGTTTGGAGAGTTTATTGATGATAAAGACTATCCATTATCTTATCAAGGCTATAGACATATGAGCTTTGAGAGAAAAAAAGAACTAATAAAAGAGTTTAAAATAAAAGAAATCACTGTATGTGACTTCGACCATAAACATCTCAATTATTGGAAAAAGGAATTTAATCCAAATCCTAATGATTGTTGTAACTTAAGATGAATTTATCCTAACCCTAAGAAAAATGAAAAATAAATATGACCGACCAGCTCTTAAGCTTGAATTCTTTCAAAGTGACTATGATGAAGCCAAGGTTTTTATGGAGTCAAAATTTGGTCAATGAAAGCGAAATTGAACTATGAACAAGAATACCAGGTGATGGCAAAAGGACAAAATAGAATATAAAAACAAAATATTAGAAAAAGCATTAATGGATAATGCTAACAAACAGGCTAAGTGATTAGAGATACCAATGGAGCAGTTATCTATAGCGAAGAAGAATGCTGTGATTAAAGTAATAAAACAAATGATGGATAAGGATTTAGACCTAGTGGATTTAGAAAGAACTATAAAGATAATAAGAACAGAGATGTGACTACCTACTACTTATTCAAAGAATGAGAACATGAATACAGAGAAAATAGAGTGAATTCACATAGTTATGTGATGAAATCTTATTGACAGTAACAAAAACATTGAAAATAATGCCTAGTAGTTGAGAACTGGGAAAAGGCAAAGTTGCTCCGTAGGGAAAACGGACTTAGAAAATAGGCTCAGATTTTATTTCTAACAAAATGTCAAGTGTACTATGCCAAAGATAAAAATTGCTGAAACAATAACTGTTAAGCAAAAGGAGTACAAGAATGCTGAACTGGTACTCTGTGAATTTATGGCAACACAAGATTACGATGAAGAAAATCCACCTAGATACAAAGATTTTAACCTGCAGGAGTTTCACGACTTCGTGGCAGATAAGATAGAAGCTTTAGACCCTAATTATGATAGATACCAATGACAAAGATGAAGATACCTAAGATGACACTAAATGAGGTATATAAGAACTTTAAAGATGACCTAGTTAAGTGTGTGAAATATCATAGGAGGAATAGGCCAGATAAAGTTAAAGAGTATTTCTGAACAGATAACTGGGAGGAAATAAATAATCAATTGGTGAAAATCTGTAATACATTTTCTACAGTACAAAGGATACAGATAGAGGGTGTAATAGCAGATTTACATAGATTTTATATTTTACCAACAGAGTGATGACAGAAGAAATCAAAAAAGCCATTGAAGAAAAAATCAAAGAGCTTGAATGGAGAAACAACATTAGAAGCTTAGAGATGATTGAATGGCTTAAAGAATTAATGGCTAAGGTTCCTGAAGAAAAAAAGGAAGAACCTAAGAAAGAGGTAAAGGTAGAGATACCTGAAACACCTAAGAAGAAAATCTCTTTTAGTAAGAAAAAGTAGATGTTTATTGAGTTTGTCCCCACAGAAAAACAAGCAGAGGCTTTAACCTACTGGATGGATGACACTACAACAGAAATCTGATTTGGTTGAGCTGCAGGATGAGCAAAGTCTTGGTTATGAGTATTTGCCATCTTTTCTGCTTGTTTGGAATTGCCTTGAAGTAGATGGGTAATATGAAGAAAGGAATTAATAAACCTAAGGAGAACAACATTAGCAACTTATTGGAAGATGTTAAAGTTCTATAATATACCAAAAGAGTGGCGATGAGAACTTAATGGACAGACTAATACTATTAAATTTCCAAATGGTAGTGAGATATTATTACTAGATTGTGCAGCACAAACATCGGATACAGAATGGACTAGGTTTTGAAGTCTGGAACTTACAGGAGCATTTATAGATGAAGCAAACGAAGTAGATGCTAAAGGTATAGCTATGCTAAAGACTAGGATAGGAAGACAAAACACATTTACAATTGTGGATAGTTTAACAGGTGAAGAAAAAACCATAAAGAAATGTCCTAAGTTTCTAGAGTGTTTCAATCCTAACAAATGACATGTATACAACGACTATTATAAACCACGAAAGGATGGAACTTTACCACCTCATAGGAAATTTGTAAGGGCAACTGTATGAGATAATCCATATATACCAGAAAGCTATATACAGCAATTGGAAAGGAGTGATGAGATAACGAAACAAAGACTATTGTATGGAAACTTTGACTACGATGATACACCAGGAAAGCTATTTAGATGGGATGAAATAGCAGACTTATTTACAGCCAATATAGAACCAGACAATACGACTTATATAAGTTGTGATGTGGCAAGGCTATGAGAAGATAAGACTATAATTATAGTGCGAAAATGACTAAAAGGAGTAGAAGTAAGAACATATCAATGACAAACTACAGACCAAACTGTAGCGGTGATAAAAGATTTAGAAAGTTATTACAATTGTAGGAGGAGTAATATTTGTATAGATAGTGATGGAGTATGAGGATGAGTAGCAGACCAACTAAGAGGATGTGTTAACTTTGTAAATAATAGCAGTCCTATAAAACAGGCTGATGAGGTAAGAAATTTCTCTAACCTAAAGACACAATGCTATTTTAAGTTGAAGTATCTTATGGAGAAAAGGAATATGCGTATAGATACCTCAGGGGAGATTAAGGAGAGAATAGAAAATGAACTAGATAATATATTGATAAAGGATGTGGATAATGACAATAAGATTAAGTTGGAAAGCAAGGAAGATATGAAGAAAAGATTATGACATTCACCAGACTATGCTGATGCTATAATGATGCGTATGTACTGGGAACTAACTAAATCTACTTCACCTATAACTAAAACAGACGTTATAAGAATAAATTTTGATGATATGTTATATTAGTTTTTTGTTGCTTTTTGAATTTTCAGAATATAATACAATTTGAATTTATATTACATACTAGGTATGAACAAATCAGGAATACTAAATCAAATCCAAAGAGAATATGCTTTAGGGCTAAACTATGTTAGACCTGTAAGGATTAGATACAGGGACAGAATTATGAAACGAAACCCACAAACAAAGAATGGTGGGAAAATAATCAACATCAACATGATAGGGAACTACATAGATACTCTTATCGCTAGTTTCTTTACTAACGGAGTTAAGTGTAAGTTCGTATCAAGAACAGGATGGATTTGAGAGGAAGAGGCAGAGAACTTAAACGCCGTAGCAGAGTTCGATGAAAGGGAATGAGCAACACAGCAGCTTAAATACCAAGTAGAACAAGACAGCCTTTTCTTTGGAGTTGGTATCCTAAACAAAACTTGATTTGACCACGATACTTTATGTAACACTTGGAAAGCTATAAATCCACTTAGTTGGATACCAGACCCATTACCAACACAGACAGGACAATTCGATTGAAAGAACTACAGATTTCATGGATTCTGTATGCTAACAAATATCCACGATGTTAAGAATATGTATGATAAAAGAGCCTTGAATAGATGGTTTGCTAAGATGTACAACATGGAAAGCGAATTAACAAGAGAGGCTTATTCAAATAAAGCAGGTACAGGACCAATCATAGTGGATGAAATCACAGACAATATGGCCTTAGATATCTATGTACATTATACAATAATAGATGGAAGAAAATGGAAGTTTGTATGTAGCTCAGATATTAGTGAGATATTCTATAAGGAGGAATTACAACCAGTAACTAAAGAAGAAAAACTAGACCCAAGTTTGATACCATGGCCTATTATGCTTAACTACTATGACCCAGTTAGATGAAATCCATTTGGTACAAGTATATGTGATAAGATAGAAGATAAACAAAACGCTAAATCAATATTAGCCAACCTATCACTTATGAAAGCTAAAAGAGAGGCTACAGGATGAGACTTCTTGGTAAATAGTAGACTTATTAAGAACAAGGAAGAATTACAAAAGAAGACACGAGACCAAAGGCTTTTGTTTATTGATGAAAACGAGATAGGAACACAACCAATACAGAATGCTATGTACGAGTTGCCACAGAGTCAGATTAAGACTGATGTATGGAACATGATGTCTTGGCTAGAGAATGAGGCTAAATACGATTCAAAGATAGATAGCTTGCAGCAATGAATTATGCCTGATAAGTCTATGACTAAAGCAGAAGCACAACAGTTACAAGCTAATGCTAACATGCAGTTATCAATAAAGAATACCATCAAGCAACGATTTTATAGGGAGTATTATTTCCAACGATGGAGAGGATATCTTGAGAACTTTAAGGATTGAGAAAAGAAATGGGTGTTGCTTAATACTGATTTTGAATGGACAGGACAAACATTAGAAAAAGACCAATTTATCACAAAGCAAATGCCATATATAATGGTAGGTGCTAGTGAGGATATAAGTGCTATGAATGAAAAGCAAAAGAATACATTGATGACATTATATCCATTGATAGTTAATGACCCAGAAATAAAGCCTGTAAACAAAGCAATATTCAAGAGACTATATCTAAGAGCTAATTGACTAAAACCAAACACAGTGAATTCAATATTTAGTTATACAGCTGATGAAAGGATAGCCAAGAACTATGTAGATATGGTTAATCTATGAGTTGAACCTGAGAGCTTATTTAAAAGAACTGATGTAGATTTCTATACTATTTGGTTGTATATGCAAAAGGCTGATGATGGAGATTTAAAGAATAAGTTATTAGATAAGCTAAGCAACATACTATTAGAATTATGAGAAACACCAACAATGCCATGAATGAATGAGATGGCTAATAGTGCAGCTAACATAATGATGTCTCAATGACAGCCTAGTAAGGATGAACTAATTACTAGAGATACAGTCAATTTAGATTCTAACATAGCATAATGGCAAACAATGAAAAAATGATAAAGATTGAGGACTTACTCAAGACAAAAGGATGGGAGGAAGTTAAAAAAGCTATCAAGCAAAGGCAGATAGCAATAGCAAACAAGATAGTCTATGGAGACTGTATGGATGTAAAGGATGAGCATTTAACGCAATCAGATTTATTAAGAGCTGAAATGAGATGTCTAGCATGGGTAGTGGAAAGGCTACCACAGCAACTAGTAGAAAATCCTAACTATAATCCTGAGGAAGACATAGAGGAGATGGAGGAACAAGAGAGAGTGGATTTAATAAATGATATGTTCAAACAAGAAATATAATAACTCGAAAGTCATCAGCGATAAAGAGAGACACCATTGCCAAGAGGTTAACCACCTAACATATTCGCAGTTTGTAGGTTTATGCAACAACAAATCTACTTCAGCTACGGTTATGACGCTTTATTATTAACCAAATGTAACGATGCCAGAAGAAAACGAAAATCTGGAAACAACTACCACAGAGGTAGAATGAGATGTTGACTACAAAGCCTTGTATGAGAAATCACAAGCCGATGTAGAGAAATGGAAATCTCGTTTTAAAAGTGCAAAAGCACAGGAGAATAAAGCTCCAACTGAAATCGATGATAGCTACATTGATAAGAAAGTTGAGGAAAAATTATTCTTCCAAAACAACCCAACAGCAAGAGAGGTTGAAAAAGAAATCAAAGAAATTCAAGCCAAGTATGATGGTATGAATGTCAATGATGCTTTTGATTTGTATCTTGCTAAGAACAAACCCGAATTGCTTTCTAAGAAACCATCTAATCCTGGTGTTGATGGTATCACTAAAGACCCAGAACCAGAAAAAGATTGGAGGCAGATGTCAGACAAAGAGTTTGATGAACGATGGAAGGCAAGGGGTAAGAAATAAACCTTTTACTTACTATTTTATTAACAAATGACTAATAACGTTGCCGCTTTCGTGCCTGAGCTATGGAGTCGTAGAATTCAATACTTAACTCACAACGCTTTGGTAGCTACACAAATTTGTTCTTTCGAAGAACAACCTGATTTAAAGTATGGTGATAGAATTCACAGACCATACCCTAATGACTTAGTTGTTAATGACTATGTTAAGTACACTGATACAACTCAGCAAGACTTAGTTGGAACAGATGAATACTTAGACATCGACCAATCAAAAGAAATCTCTTTCGCAATAGATGAAGTAGATTGGATTCAAATGAAGTATGACCTTGAGAACTCTTACGTAGAAAGAGCTGCTTACAGATTGGCTAACGATATTGATGGTAAAGTATTATCAGAAGTTGTAAACGCTGTTGTATCTATGGATGCAGGAGACATCGGAGGAACTGCAGGACAAGCAATCAGCTTATCTACTTCTAACTGTCTTAATACTGTTATGACTGCAGGTGCTAAACTTACAGCTAACGGATGTGAAATGGATAAAACATGGGCTTTAGTAGTATCTCCTAA
>Ga0233366_1000119_pt1 | contig 35375 bp, 50 predicted proteins | sample ElkDunMinimDraft_23_FD_191536 | JGI IMG/M metagenome (GOLD analysis project Ga0233366, IMG submission 191536) | Fecal eukaryotic communites from dung pellets of Tule Elk in California, USA - Elk Dung C4 | ecosystem: Host-associated > Mammals > Digestive system > Large intestine > Fecal | place...
CCCAACCCCCAACCCCCAACCCCCAACCCCTGTGGGGGCGCACCTGATGTGAGGAATCCGGAATAGAGCGGGAAGAAGTGGGAAAAATCCCACGAAAGGCTTGCTATAAGGTCATTTCACGCATCCCGTCCCCCTTCTGGGCTGGATGGAATGAAATGAGGAATCGATACGGAACGGCTCGCCCAGCGCACCTGACTTGAGGAAAGTAAGCCGGCACAGAAGGGCCTTTAAGCAGCATTTGAAGGCGCCACAAAAGATGGCCAAACCCTTGCTGGGCTTGGCCCTTCGCACCTGAGCAGGCTAGATCTAGATCTCGTAGGGGGTTGTGCAGGACATGTCACCGGCTTCGGCCCAGCGATCCAGCCAAGTATTCAGCGCTTCCAGCTTGTCGGTGCCGAGCTCCTGAGCGACTTCGTGCCCAGCAGCGTAAACGAACGCCTGAATTTCGTCGCAAAGCCCGTAGCGCCTACCTTTCAGGTTGATTTGCGCCAACAGATGGCGCCGCCGAGTAGGGGGCGGAATGGAAGTTGTATCGGCTCGGGCCTTTCCTTGGCTGCCTTGCTCCACTGCCCTCAACGCGCCGTCAATGCTGCCTTTCAAGGCATCCAGGCTGGAAAAAGCGGCCCCGCGCTGCTTTTCAGCCCCGGCCAGCAGTTCTTTGACCTGATCCACCCACTGACGACGACTCTCCATCCGACTCTCCTTCACGAAGCCCGCGGGCGGCGGGCTGGGCGAACGCAAGCACCTGTGCGCTCGGCAGGCCGTTGACCAAGGCGTCATAGATCAGTGTGACCAGCTTCCCGTACTTGTCGGCCGGCAACGTTCGACCGTCTAGGGCTTCCTGGGCAAGCGTCACCGCCATCGTAAGGTCGTCAGGTCTCAGGGCCTGAGAATCCTTTCCCGACAATGAGTTAGGGATTTCCTGATGCGCATCTAGGCGCTCGGGGCCTTCGCCTGTAATTACCCAGTTGGCATTCCAGCCTTCCGCCCACAGCGGGATCAGCGCTTCTGCGTCTGGCGTTCTTTCACCTTGCTCGTAATACGCATAGGTCCTGGGCGACACCCCCAGAACCTCGGCCATCTCCGGCTGCGTCCTGTCCGCACGAATGTGCAGAAGTCGCTTCCCAATCTCCCTTCGCACTTAGGACCTCCAAAGTGCGAAGCGAAGTACGAAGAAGGGAAGACGTTTCGCACTTTTCGCAACCGCATGATTCATAAGGAAATATCCTTAAATTGCACAATTGTGCGCCCGCCGAAAAGAGCGAAGCACAAATATGCTTGACAAGCTGCACTTTTATGCAGATTATCTGCCCCGTAGACACCGCCAACGGATACCGAGCAACGTGACGGCATTACAGACGCTTAAAAAAACCAGTCTCAAAGACTGGCACCCTGCCGAAGTAGGGGCGGCGCTGCGCATGAAGGGCTACTCCCTGCGCCAGCTCAGCCTGCTCAACGGCTACAGCAATCCAAATAGCCTCGCCAAGGCGTTGCACCGCCCGTACCCGTTGGCTGAGGCCATCATCGCCGAAGCGCTGGGTATCAGCGCCACCGACATCTGGCCCAGCCGCTATGGCTCGGACGGCAAGTCCAACCGCAAACGCGGTCAGAAGGCCCTTCTTCCTGCTGGCGCCCAGCCTAGCAGGCTGCGTCTGGTTCGCAATCCGCAAAAGGCGGATGGCCAATGACCACCGCATCTATCTACATCTGGCCGGCCATAGGCCCGGCGCTTCCTGATGACGTGCGAGAGTGCTTGGAGCATGAAGTGGACCAGCTCATTCAGCTGGCCCTTTCACTTCCAGAGTACCGAGCCCGGCTAGCAGCGGTTGCCCCAGCCTTGGGGGCTCAGGCCACAGTGGTCACTGCTGGGTGCCGCCGATGAGCCGCCGCAGCAGGACCGTTACCAATGGGGATGCCCTGACCGGGGATCTGTTCGCCATCCCGCGCGCCGCCGCGCCGGTGGCCGGGTCGATGGACTACCGCCAGGGCGTCAGTGGCCTAGTCGGCGACATGCTGTCGATCGCGGCTGCTGCCGGCTTGGATCGCTACGAGGTCGCCAGTCAGGCCAGCCGGCTGACCGGCAAGGATGTGTCCAAAGCGATGCTGGATGGCTATACGGCCGAGTCGCGCGAGGAATTCAACGTCCCGTTCTGGCTGACACCGGTGCTCGAATCCGTCTGCAGCAGCACGCTGCTGACCCAGTGGCTGGTAGGCGTGCGTGGCGGCCGGTTCCTGGTCGGCGCGGAAACCTTGGATGCCGAGATCGGGCGTGTCAGCCAGGAAGTGGACAGCGCCGCCGCGCGACTCAAGCAGTTGCGTGACCTGCGTCGGAGGGTGAGGTGATGGCTGACGTTGCCCATATACCGAAATCCTTTGATCTGGCTGAGATTGCCTGTGCCTTGAACGTCACCAAACGCGCCATCGAAATGCGTGCAAATAAGGAAAACTGGCCCTTTGAAGCCCGCTCGATGCGAGGCGGCCAGAAACGCTTTTTCGCCAGCGCCGCGTTGCCGGCTGACGTGCAGGCCGCCGTATTGCTGCGTCATGCCCCCAAAGTGGAGCCGGCGCAGACCTCGTCCCGAGGGCCTGCCTGGTCTAATGAGCGCATCGCTGCTGCTTGGCTGCGCTTTGAAGCTGCCAGCGACAACTTAAAAGCCCAGGCCCAGCACAGGCTGAAGGCATTGTGCGCGGTCGATGCGCTGCACGCTAACGGCTTGCCGCTGATGCAGGCACGTGCTCAGATCGCTGCGCAACAACAGCGCGAAGGTGTGCGGGGATGTGGTGCCAAGACGCTGGAGCGTTTGATGGCCCAGATCGATGGTGCGCCACGCGAAGCCTGGCTGGCACTGCTCCTGCCGCGCAACCGAGGTTGCTTGGTCGAGGCCGAGTGCGCGCCGCAGCTATGGGATTGGTACAAGGGTCACTATCTGACCCGCGCGCGACCCAGCCATGCGAGCACCTATGCCCGTGCGGTGGAAATGGCGAAGGCCCAGGGCTGGGCGATTCCGAGCTCCGATACGCTGGAACGGCGGATGGAGCGCGAAGTCCACCGCGCCACCCAGGTGCTGCTGCGCGAAGGCCCCGAGGCGGCGGCACGCCTGCTGCCCCCGCAGCAACGCGATGCCAGCGTGTTCGGTGCCGGCGAGGCGGTCAACGGTGATGGCCTGAAATTTGACCGCCTGTGGGTGCGCTTCGAAGACGGCGAGGTTATCAACACAGCCACGGCTTGGGTCTGGCAGGATCTGCGCACGCGCCGGATTCTGGCGCACCGGGTCGCCAAGACTGAGAACACCGATCTATTCCGCCTGGCCACCTACGACCTGACCGGGGTCTGCGCGCCGCGCGATGTGTGGGTGGATAACACCCGGGTGGCGGCCAACAAACTGATGACGGCCGGTGCCGCCGGGCGCCATCGCTTCAAGGCCGATCCCGAAGATGGCCTGGGCCTGCTGCTGATGCTGGGCATGACCCCGCACTTCACCAATCCGGACAAGGAAACCGGCAATCCGGGCGCCAAGCCGATCGAGCGTGCCTTCGGCATCGGCGGCCTGCACAGCGAAGTGGCGACGCATCCGCGCTTCATCGAGCGCGGCTACAGCAAGGCCACCGCCATCGATGTCGCCGAGCTGCGCGAAGTGCTGGCGCTGGAGATCGCTCGCCACAACGCCAAACTGCAGCGCCGCACGCAGAACTGCCGGGGCGTGTTGAGTTTCGACCAGGCGTGGGAAGCGGCACAGGCCGAGCGCCCCTCACGTGTACTGTCGGACAGCCAGCGCCGGCTGCTGTTGATGAGCCGCGAAGTAGTACGTGCCGAAGCACGCAGCGGCTTTCTGTCGCTGGACGCCGGGCGCGGCCCTCACGGCCGCAACCGATATTGGTGCGAACACCTGCCGCAGCACGCGGGGCAGAAGCTGGCCGTGCATTTCGATCCAGACAACCTGGCCGGCGACGTACACGTGTACAGCCTGGATGGGCGCTACCTGTTCACCGCCCAGCACCAGGCCACGGTGGCATTCAACGACACCATCGCCGCGCGCGAACACGGCAAGTTCAAACAGCGCCGGATCAAGGCGCAGAAGCAAGTGGCCGACGCGGAGGTGCGCATGAACGAAATCGAGCGCACGCATCTGTACCAGTCAGCGATCGGCGCACCGTTGCCGGAAAAACCTACCCGCAAGCGTGGGCAGAAGGTGGTCGCCGGCAACTTCCAACGCGTCGCCGATCCGGTCCGCGATGCCCAGCGCGAGCCACTGGCCCGCACCGGTACCGACGACGCCCGTGAATCCAGCCTCAACGACTTCATGGAACGCCTGCAGCGCAAGCAGCTGGCCGACCGCCTGTAACCCACCCACCACCAGGGAATCCACCGAATGAATGCCACTGTCACCCAGCTGCACACCCCTAATGAGCCCAGCATCGCGGTGCGCGATCAGCTGCGCGGTCTGATGGACGCGGACAAGCGCTTGACCCAGGCTCTTATCGCCAAGCAAGTCGGCCTGTCCGGCACTGTGATCAGCCAGTGGATCAACGGCCAGTATCCCGGCGATAACGATGCGGTTGAAGCCAAGGTGCTGCGCTGGATCGAAACCACAGCGGCCGCACGGGCGCATGCCGATGCGATGCCTGCCGCGCCAGGCTATGTGGATACGCCCAGCAGCCAGCGGGTGATCGCGGCGATGCGCTATGCCCAGGTGGCCGGCGATATCGCGGTGATCTACGGTGGCGCCGGGCTGGGCAAGACCAGCTCGATCCGCCGTTATGCACAGACCGCCCCCAACGTGTTCGTGGCCACCATGACGCCGGCCAGCGCCAGCGTGGTCACAGCGCTGCAGGAAATTGCCGAGGCAGTGAACACCGTGGTCAGTTCCAGCGGTGCCGCCACGCTGCACCGGGCGATCGTGCGCAAGATCACCGGCACCGAAGGGCTGTTGGTGATCGACGAAGCGCAACACCTGTCGGTGGCGGCGCTGGATCAGATCCGCAGCATCCACGACGCCACCGGGATCGGCATCGCCCTGGTCGGCAATGAGGAAGTCTATGCACGCATGACCGGCGGCAATCGCGCGGCCTACTTGGATCGGCTGTATTCCCGGGTGGGCAAGAAGGTGCGCCTGGTCAAGTCCACCCCCGCCGACATCGATGCACTGCTGGGTGCCTGGCGCATCAGTGAAGCCAAGTGCCGCGTGCAGCTGACCGAGATCGCCAGCAAGCCCGGTGGCCTGCGCATCCTGACCAAGGTGCTGCGGCTGGGTAGCATGTATGCCGCCGCCGAATCGCGCGCGGTGTGTTGCGACGATGTGCGCTCGGCCTGGCGCGAGCTGGGCGGTGTGGAATGAAGACCTCCGACAGCCTGTACCTGGCTGCTGCGGCCGCCGAACGCCTGGAAGCGGCCGGGGTATCGATCACCTCCTGCTACCACGCAGGCGCCGGCACCGAGCGCAAAGCGGTGCTGGTAATCACCCGGCCGCCCAGCTTTGTGCGTGGCGCACTGCATAAGCGCGTTCCCGGGCGTGACGGCTGCATCCGGGTGATCGCGGCGCCCTACCACGGCGTACAGCTGGAATGGTTCGAGACCACTACGCCCACGCATGAGGCCAGCCATGGCTGAGGAATCTGCCCAATGTCTGGAGACCGAGCGCCTACAGCGCAAGGCGATCGGCCACCTGGAAACGGCCATCAACGATCTGCGCCAGGGCCAATGCGTTGATGCGCTGCAGGTCATCGAACTGGCTGTGCAGACCCTCACCGGGGCCGCCAGCCCACGCCAGCAACCCCAGCGCACAGGAAACCTGCCATGAACGATACCCCGCCGCCGCCCACCGATGACGATGAAGACGAACTGCCGCCCTGGCTGGGCGAGCGGTACCGCGACGCGCTGTGGGAGCGCTTCGCCCGTGAATCGGGGCCACTGGAATAGCACCAAAGTTCATCAACAGATCACAAAATGGAGAGCAACCGCATGCCTACCACCCTCATTCCCGCCGGCTACCGGCAAGACGCCAAGGGGAACCTGGTCCCCGAGAAAAATATCCGGGCCATCGACCAGGCCCGCGACGAACTGGTCGGAGAGCTGGCCAGTGAGGCCAAGCGCCTGCACGCCCTGCTGGCGGCATTCAAACTGCGTGCACACGCAGACATCGCGGCCTTCGTCCAGCTCAGCGCCGAGCAATATCGGGTGGTCATCGGCGGCAAGAAGGGCAATGTGACCCTGCTGACCTTCAACGGCCGCTACAAGATCATCCGTCAGATCCAGGAGAGCATCCGTTTCGATGAGCGCCTGCAGGCGGCCAAGGCGCTGATCGACGCATGCCTGATCGAATGGACCGAAGGCGCCTCCCCGGAGATCCGCGCGATCATCAACGATGCGTTCCGCATGGATCACCAGGGCAACATCCGCACCGGCCAAGTGCTGCAGCTGCGCCGCCTGCAGATCGAAGACGATCGCTGGCAACGGGCCATGGTCGCCATCGGTGAGGCCGTGCAGGTGGTGGGCAGCAAGTCATACGTGCGTATCTATGAGCGTGACGACAAGGGCACCTACCAGCCGATCACCCTTGACATGGCGGGGGTCTGACATGGCCAGGACGGAAAACGCAGCCGAAGTGCTTGAGCGCGCGGCACAGATTGCCGACAAGACGGTTCGCACTGACATCGAACTTTTTGCCACGGACATCTGGATGGATGGCCTGCACTACTTCGACGTCACCGCGCCCCGTCTCTACGATGAAGATATCGCCGAAGTGAACGACGCGCTGGAGTACATCCAGCTGCGTGGCGATGTCTTTCCATGGGTGATGCACGCTCACCCTGTCCACCCGCACCTGGTCCGTTTTGAGGAAAAAGCGGTGCGCCCGCATATAGCAGCGCAGGGGCCGAACCGTAGTGCACAGGAGAGTGACCATGGCTGACCGTGAGCAGCGAGGCACGGGTGCCCCCCGCCGCCAGCAGCTGGCCCGTATCCACCTGGCCAAGAAGGCGCTGGCACTGGAAGAGGAGTGCTATCGGGCGGTCCTGCGCCGGGTCACCGGCAAGAGTTCGGCCGCGCTGATGGACAGCGCCGAGCGCAAGGCGATCATCGCCGAATTCGTGCGCCTCGGCTTCACCGATGCGCGTGCCCAGCGTCATCAACGTGCCTTCCCTGGCAAGCCGGCAACGACCGGCCAGGTGCCGATGCTGCGCAAGGTCGAAGCGCTGCTGGCCGATGCTGGCCGGCCTTGGGAATACGCGCGTGCCACGGCGCAGCGGATGTTCGCGGTGGAGCGTCTGGAGTGGCTCAGCGCCGGGCAGCTGCATCGGCTGGTAGCCGCGTTGCAGGTCGATGCAAACCGGAGGAAGGACTGAACCATGCGCGCCACCTGCCCCGACTGCGGTGCCCAGGGCCATCTGGCGGCGTTCTTTGTAGAGGACGACGGCAAGCGGCTGGCCGCGCTGCTGGCCGATATGCCGCCCGAGCTGGGCCGGGCAGCGCTGGGCTATCTTGGTCTGTTCAAGCCGGTGAAGACGGCCTTGCGGCTGGCACGGGCGGTCAAGCTGCTGCAGGAGCTGTCGGCGCTGGTCGCCAGCGGCGCGGTGTGCCGCGATGAACGCAACGGGGTGCGCCGTCCGGCCTTACCCGGCCAGTGGGCAGCGGGCATCGAGCAGATGCTGGCCCAGCGTGGAGGCCTGATCCTGCCGCTGGACAGCCACAACTATCTGCGTGCGGTGGTGTTCGGCCTGGCCGACAAGGCCGATGCGGCGGTTGAGCGCCAGCGCGAGGCCGATGCGCGCAGCGGCCGGCACCCGCCTGCTGCCGCCGGCAACGCCGCACCCGAGCATGAGCGGAAGCTGGAAGACGCGCTGTATTACATCCAGCAGCAGCTGGGCTATGGCGCCATCAACAGCGAGCAAGCGCAGCAGCAACGTCAGGCAGCCCATCAGAAATACCGAGGTGGCCCATGAGCGATATGTTCGGAGAGGATCACGATATGGATCCGGAAAAGGCACTGGCGGCGGTTGGGCTTCCGCGCACCTATCGATGGCATGGCACGCTGCAGGATATGCACAGCGCGGTGCGCTTGGCCATGCGCAAACAGCGGATGGAGGATGCGGTGATTGATCGTGTCGCCGAAGCGGTGGTGATGCAGCTGTGCGACACCCTTGGTGGACAAATCATCTACCTACCCCGTGGCGTGATGATCCACCGCGCCCTGCGCGATGCACGCATCTATGCCGATTCGTGCCGGGGCTTGAAGCCGCATGAACTGGTGCGGCGCTACCGTCTGGCGCTGCAGACCATCTATGACATCATTGCCCGACAGGCGGCGCTGGCACGTCGCGCCGAGCCGGATCTGTTCGGATTCAATGACCCATAGGATGCGCGAATTGAAATTACTCATTGGTTCAGCCCTCTGTTTAATCGTTGCAGCATGCACAGCGCCAACTACACCCCCCATTCAATCCATCAAGACAGTGCGCCAGCCTTTTGGCCAAGCATCTGATCCGGTGTTAATGAGGGCAGAGCAGCGTGTTGCCGAAGCCTGCCCTGCATTGCTGACACTGCAGGATGCCAATGAGATCGTCAGCGTGAAGAGCATGATGAGCTCTATGCCCTCAAACGCAGCGACAGAGCGTGGTTGGACGTGGGCGGCTGATGTTAGGGTCACGTTGAATAGTCCCCTGCGGAGTGTTCCTCCTGACTGGCATGCATCTGGCCACACCTGTCACTTCGAAGTGGGGCAGGACGAAATGATGGTGAGCAAGAAGCCGTGCCAGAGGATCTGCGGACTGATGCCAATGACCGGCTCAGCTCTGATCCCGAACTGATTTACGACCCCGCTCCGGCGGGGTTTTTTCTTACACACAGCTGAAACGCACTTCCGTCCACGCCCGCGCAATCTGTGCAGGCAGGGCAACGGTGGTGGAACGTTGAAGCGCGTCGCGCACCCCTGCCCATTGCCGGCGGCGGCCATGACCGCCGCCGGCCTCTTTGCAGGAGCTGCGCATGTCTTCCTTTCAATCTCTTCTATCCCGCAGTCTGGACCGCATCGGTTACGTGTGGCTGTGGGTGGCCATCAGTCTGATATTGTTGGCCTTCGTGATCCCGCTCAATCCGGCCAAGGCCGGTGCGTACCTGTGGGCAATGAGCAAGATCGCCGCCGGGGGCGCGCTGGGCTACGGCTTCGATTGCGCCTTCTTCCGTGGCGGTGATCCGACCACGCTGGAGGGTATCGAACGCTCCATGGCACAAGCGCGCCGCGCAACCATCGTGGCGGCGGCCATCATCGGTGTAGGACTGATCGGATGAGCCGCTGGCTGTGCCATCGGGCCACACTGATCGGGGTAGTGTTGGCACTCGCTGCGCCTTCGGCCTGGGCCGCCGCCCGCGTGGTGATCCCCGAGGCCTCGGCGTTGCACCGGCACCGGGTGGAGCAGGTCGTGGCCGATGTGTGGGGCGTCAATGGCTCACCGGCACGACTGGCCGCGCAATTGCACCAGGAGAGTGGATGGCGCACCGGCGCACGCTCCCCGGTGGGCGCGCAAGGTATTGCCCAGTTCATGCCAGCCACCGCCCGCTGGATGTCGCAGCGCTTTGCTGCCCAGCTCGGCCAGTTCGATCCATGGGATCCGGTCCAGGCTATTCATGCCGCCGCGTTGTACGACCGTTGGTTGCTGGACCGGGTCCAGCCGATCGGTTGGGCTTCGCTGAGCGAGTGCAGCCGTTGGAACTTCGCCCTGCGTGGCTACAACGGAGGTGAGGCGTGGCTGTTGCGCGAACGCGGCTTGACCGTTGTCGGCCGTGCCGATGCCAATGACTGGCGCCAGGTGGAGCGCTTCCGCGCCCGTGGCCCTTCGGCCCATGCCGAGAACACCGGCTATCCCCGGCGCATTCTGCTGACCCTGGAACCGGCCTATATCGCTGCCGGTTGGCCCGGCACGGCGGTGTGCCCATGAAGGTCGCCGCCCACCTGCTGCTGTGGTTGGCCATCGGGCTGGCTGGCTTCGGCGGCGGCTACCGTTGGCATGCCGGCCAGACTGCCCGCAGCGAGAACCAACAGCTGCGCGACAACGTGCAGCAGCTGAGTCAAACCGCCGATGCGCTGCGCCAGAGCGCCGTGCAAAGTGCCTTGAACTATGACAGCGCCATCGGCCGCCTGGATGCGGTGGCGCATGCCCGTGAGGAAGACCGTGAACAGATCCGCCAATGGGCCGCCGACCAACGCCAGGCACTGCAGCAGCTGGGGCGCGCTCGGCCTGAACTGGGCCAGCATGCTGGTGCTGGCGTCCTGCAGCACTGGAACCGCAGTAATGCCGGCCCGGACGCTGCCGATCCAGCCGCCCCCACCGCTGCAGGCCAGCCTGGTGCAGCCGTGCCCAACACTGGCCGCCGCCCCAAGCGACGAATGGATCGTGTTGATCGCAAACCACGACCAGGTAGCGGCGCAGTATCACGACTGCCGCAGCCGTATGGCGCGGTTGCTCAATGCGGCGCACGAATGGCAGGCAACCGCTTGGCGCTGGTACTGCGCAGCCGTGCTGGACGCCGGGCTGACGGTGGAGCGCTGCCCGCATGAGCGCCCCTCGAATGCCGCCACAAATGGTCAGGACCAACGATCTGATCAAGCTGCGCGATGAGTACCGCGCCATGGTAGCCAACATGGTGGCCACCGAACGGGCCAGCCGTGATCCCAACCTGGCCGACCGACTGCGCGCGCAGGCCCGCACCCTCGGCGGTTGTGCGACCGACCTCAATGACCTGATCGATGGAAGGAAACACCCCAGTGATCGACGCCGCTGACCGTGCTGCCGCCGATGAGGCCCGTGCCTGGGAAGTATTCCAGCAGGGACGTGCGCAGCAGGAAGCCGTTGCACCCGAGCACAGGGACTGCCTGGACTGTGGCGAGTCGATTCCCTCGCAGCGGTTACGCACGGTGCCACGCACGCGGCGTTGCCAGCCGTGCGCCAATGAGGTTGAACGGCGATGAACAACACGGCGATGAATGACATGGTGGTGGCACTGCTCGTCGTCGTGCTGGTGATCAGCCTGGCCAACCTGTTGATCGGCTTCTTGCTGTGGTGGCGCCACGTTGGCCTGGTTGCCCGCGTGACGCGGCTGGAGGTGTACCGCGAGCAGGCCCTGACCCATACCGATGTCCGCCAGGTTTACGAACGCCTGTCCTCCATGGAAGGCCAGATCCAGACCACCAACCGCCTGCTGCAGACCGTCCAACAGCATCTCCTGGAGAATGAATGATGAACATGCCCTTTGCCCAACGCCTGCGCGAGGACCGGCGCCTGGTGTTGCTGCGGCTGCTGCAGGAGCAACCCGGCTATCGCACCAACACCTCCGTTCTTCACGCCGGCCTGCACTTCCTGGGCGTTGCCAGTACCCGCGATGACGTGCGTACCGATCTGGCCTGGCTGCAGGAGCAGGGTCTGGTCGCACTATCCGAAGCGATTCCAGGGGTGGCCGTGGCCACGCTGAGCGCTCGCGGTGGCGATGTTGTTGCCGGCCAGGCCATCGTCCCCGGCGTCAGCCGCCCCAGCCCGAAGTGATGCCATGAGCAGGCGCCGCACCAAATCCAGCATCACCCGGCTGCCGGCCGTGCAGAAAGCCCACATCGAGCGGCGCCTGCGCGAAGGCACGCTGACGCTGGATGAACTGATTGCCGACCTGCGGGCAACCTTCCCAGGGGAACCGGCGGCTGAGGTATCCCGGTCGGCGCTGCATCGGTACGAGCGCGGGTTTGCCGAGCTGACCGCACGCATGCGCGAGATCGAGACGGTCAGCAACGCGGTGATCGGCGAGCTGGGCGAAGGCGTCGGCGAGAAGGCTGGCGCGCTGCTGGCCCAGGCCATCACTACCTTGGCGACCAATGCCGCGCTTCAAGCACACGGCAACGATGACATCACCATTGATGAGATCCGCAAGCTGGCTCGCGCCGCCAAGGATGCGATGGATACCCAGCGGGTGGGCGTGAACCTGCGCAAGGCAATCGCCGAGGAAGCCCGCCTGGCACTTCTGCGGGAACAGCAGGAAAAGCTGGACAACGTAGTCAAGAGCGGCGGCTTGTCCAAGGAAACCGCCGCCGATATGCGCGAAAAGATACTGGGGGTCCGATGAGCCAGAATGTCCGCCCTTTGGGAAAAATTGCCACAATCGACCATGCCGCAACGATTGCGGCCGGCTTAGAATATGTTGCTGGCGAAATCCGCGCTGGCCGCTTTCCGTTCCGGGTGGAGCGTTGCATCGTAGTGGTATCAGGCCGGCGCCAATCTAGCGGCGATGACATTGCCATGACCTACCTTGGCGCCGATGCCAGCACGGCCGAAGTCGTTGGCATGCTTGAAATGGCCAAGCTGCAGGCCGCCAATGGCTGACACCGGCCCTGACCTGCTGACGCGGGAGTTGCCTGCCGCAATCGCACGGCAGATCAACAGCAACACCGATGCGGTGCTGCTGCCGTATCAGCAGAACTGGGTCGCCGATAGCAGCGACCTGAAGATCGCTGAGAAGAGCCGCCGTGTCGGCCTCACCTGGGCGGAAGCATCGGACAACGTACTGACCGCCGCAAAGTCCCGCCAAGCCGGCGGGATGAATGTCTATTACATCGGCTATAACATGGACATGGCAATCGAGTACATCGAAGCCTGCGCCATGTGGGCGCGCGTATTCAATGAGGTTGCCGGCGAGATTGAGGAAGGCGAGGAAGTCTTCAAGGATGGCAACGAAGACAAGTCGATCAAGACCTATACGATTCGTCTTGCCTCCGGTTTTCGCATCGTCGCGCTCAGTTCCCGCCCGGCCAACCTGCGCGGCAAGCAGGGTGTGGTGGTGATCGATGAGGCGGCCTTCCACGGCCAGCTCGACGAACTGCTCAAGGCAGCTTTGGCGCTGCTGATCTGGGGTGGCAAGGTCCGCGTCATCAGCACCCATGATGGTGACCAGAATGCGTTCAATGAGCTGATCACGGAAATCCGTGCGGGCAAACGCAAGGGCAGTATTCACCGCATCACCTTCCAAGAGGCCGTCGATCAGGGACTGTTCGGGCGCGTCTGCATGCGCAAGGGGGTTGCCTGGGATGCCCAAGCGCAGGCCAGGTGGATCGCCGATGTGTATGCCTTCTATAGCGACGCCGCCGAGGAAGAGCTGGACGTTGTGCCTTCACAAGGTTCCGGTGCCTGGCTGACCACGGCATTGATCGAAGCGCGTATGACGGCCGTGCCGGTGCTGCGCTTCAGCTGCCCGACCGGCTTCGAGCAACACTCCGATGAAGAACGCTACAACACGATCCAGCAATGGCTCGACCTGGAAGCGGCCCCGTTGCTGGAAGCACTGGACCCGGATCTGGACAGCGTCTTCGGCCAGGACTTCGGCCGCAGTGGCGACCTGACCGTGCAGGTGCCGGCGCAGATCGACCAGGCGCTATGCCGCCGCGTACCGTTCATCCTGGAGCTGCGCAATATGCCGCACCGGCAGCAGGAGCAGATCGGTAAGTTTGTCATCAGCCGGTTGCCGCGCTTCCGCAAGGCGGCCATTGATGCCCGTGGCAACGGCCATGCCGTGGCCGAGTTCCTTGCCCAGGCATTCGGTTACGACCAGGTCGAGCTGGTGATGCTTACTGAGGGCTGGTACCGCGAGCAGATGCCCCCCCTCAAAGCCGCCTTTGAGGACGCCACGATCGCCGTGCCTCGCGACCGCGACATTCTCGCCGATCTGCGTGCACTGAAGGTCATCAAGGGCGTAGCTCGCCTGCCCGACAAGAAAACCACCGGCAAGGATGGTGGCCAGCGCCACGGTGATGCCGGTATCGCCATCGCGCTGATGCACTACGCCAGTCGGCAGGAGGTCGAGATCTTCGGCTTCCATCGGGTCAAGCCGCGTGATGACACACAGCACCGCACCATCCGCCGTGGTGGCGGCTGGCGCACCGCCAAAGGACTGTAACCATGGCCACCTCCCGTCTGCTGGACCAATACGGCCGGCCCATCGAATACGACAAGTTGACCGAGGAACTTGCCGCCCCACGGCTGACCAGTATCCGCTCGACCTGGCACCCGGCGGTGGCCGATCACCTCACCCCCACGCGCTTGGCGGCGGTGCTGCAGAGTGCCGCCCATGGCGATGCCTGCGACTACCTCACGCTGGCCGAAGAGATGGAGGAACGCGACCTGCACTACGCCTCGGTGCTGGCTACCCGCAAGCTGGCCGTGGCCGGGCTGGATGTACGGGTGGAGGCCGCCAGCGACGACGCAGCCGATGTGCGCCGGGCCGATGCCTTGCGCGAGCTGGTCCAGGCACCAGAGTTCGGCGAGCTGCTGGCGCACCTGGTCGATGCGCTGGGCAAGGGCTATGCGGTCGCTGAGATCCTGTGGGACCGCAGCGGCAAGACCTGGCGGCCGGATCACTACGCCGAGCGCGATCCGCGCCACTTCCGCTTCGATCGCGATGCCGGCCGCGAGCTGCGCCTTCTGGATCCGGCCGACCTGGTCAACGGCATCGCCCTGGCACCATACAAGTTCATCGTGCATACGCCGAAGATCCGCAGCGGCTTGCCGATCCGGGGCGGCTTGGCGCGCCTGGCGGCGGTGGCCTATTTGTGCAAGGCCTGGACTTGGCGCGACTGGATGGCCTTTGCCGATGTGTTCGGGCTGCCGATGCGGGTGGGCAAGTACGGCCCGGGGGCCAAGCCGGAGGATATCGACAAGCTGATCGCAGCAGTGGCCAACCTGGGCAATGACGCGGCGGCGGTTATGCCTGATTCGATGCGCATCGAGTTCCAACAGGCGGTGCAGACCGCCGGCTCTGGTGATTTTTTCAAGGGGCTGGCCGAGTGGTGGGATCGGCAGATCAGCAAGGCGGTGATCGGCCAAACCATGACCGCCGACGATGGCGCCAGCCTGGCCCAGGCTCAGGTGCATCAGCTGGTGCGGCTGGATCTGCTCACCGCCGACGCCAAGGCGCTGTCCAACACGCTGCAACGGCAGTTGGTGCGGCCCTTTATCGACCTCAATTACGGCCCCGGGCGCTACCCGATGCTGTCGCTGATCGTGCCCAAACCGGAGAACACCGCGCTGCTGGTCGATGCCCTGACCAAGCTGGTGCCGCTTGGCCTGCAAGTCGAGCAGAGCGTGGTGCGCGACAAGCTGGGGCTGCCGGACCCGGACCAGAACGCGGTACCGCTGCAGGCGCCGGTTACCGGACCGGCACTCAATCACCAGCGTGCCCTCAATGCTGAGGCCGCGCCTCAAGCGGATCGTGTGCAGACCATCGCAGACCAATTGGACCAGCAGCTGGGTCCGCACACTGATGCCTGGCTCGATCAGGTCCGGGTGCTGGTCGAGGGCGCCGATAGTCTGGATGCGGTGCGCGTTGGCCTGATGGCACTGCAATCGGAGCTGGACCTGGACGGCTTTGCCACCGGCATGCGCGATGCGCTGGATGCCGCCCAGGCCGCCGGCCGCTTTGATCTGCTGCAGGAGGTCGGCCTTGGCTGACCCTCGCCCCTTCGATGTACCGTTCCGCGAACAGGCCGAGTTCTGGCGGCGCAAGGTCAATGTGCCCACCGCCAGCTGGCGCGACCTGCAGCGTGAGGACCACGCCAACGGCTTCATGGTCGCGGGCGCTGCGCGTCTGGACCTGCTGGACGATCTACGCAAGGCGGTCGACAAAGCCATCCTGGACGGCGGCACGATTGCCGACTTCCGTCGCGACTTCGACAGCATCGTTGCCCGCACTGGCTGGCAGTACAACGGCGGCCGCAACTGGCGCACCCGCATCATCTTCACCACCAACGTGCGCAGTGCTTACATGGCAGGGCGTTGGCAGCAGATCCAGGCAATCAAGCACCGCCGGCCATATCTGCAGTACGTGCACAACGATTCTGTGCAGCATCCTCGCCCACAGCATGTGGCTTGGAATGGAATTGTCCTGCTCGCCGATGACCCATGGTGGACCACTCATTACGGCCCCAACGGCTACGGCTGCCAATGCACAGTCCGCACGCTGGCTCAGCGCGATCTACAACAGCATGGCAAGGATGGCCCCGACGTGGCCCCGACCGCCACCGAAGATACCGCCGGCATTGATCCGGGCTTCGACTACAACGTGGGTATCGCTGCCAGCTCGATGCCCTCGGCGGTGCGGTTCGGACAGAAGGTGATGCAGCTGCCAGCGGACTGGCGCGGCCAGGTGCTGACCGATGCGCAGCAACGGCCGCAGGACAGCTTCGCCGGCTGGGCCGGGACGATGCGGCGCGTGGTGGCCGAGCTGACCGAGGCTGAGGGCACCGGCAAGGCGGTACAGCCACGCGGCACCGTCTCGGCCGTAGGCTTCCTGCGCCCGGCAGTGGCCGACGCCCTTGTTGCCGGCCGCACGGGCCTGCCGCCACAGGCTTCACCAACCGCGCTTCTGGCGGTGGAAGACCAGCGGCTGTATCACGCACTACGCAGTGCCAAGGGAGAGGATGCGGCGGTGCTGCGGCAGGCACTGATTGACCTGCCACACTGGCTCAGCGATGCCGCCAGCGGGGTGCTGTGGGACAGCCGTGCCGGCAACCTGGTCTATGCACACCGGCTGGCCGATGGCCGTTACATCAAACTGGCCTTCGACCTGGAGCAGCGCGCCGAGCGCAACAGGATCATGCGCAGGGCCCAGCTCAGCGCCAATTGGCTGCGTACTGCCGGCATCGTGGAGAACCACAACCTGCGCGAGGCCCACTACGTCCTGCTGGACGGGGCCATCGAATGAAAAGGAGGGTGCGCGCGGCGCCGGATTCGAACCGGATAATCCGGGTGCCGCAGGCATACAGGGCACTCGCAACCGTTACCTGTTGGAAACAACCGCGCAAGCACAGTGTCCCGCCGTTCCGGCCCCGGATCAAGCGGTGGGCCAAATGACCGGGGTCAGCCTGGATATCGTCGTCGATGAGGGTGACCTGGGCCGCCAGCTGCAGCAGCTGGCCGATCGCGCGGGCGACCTGCGCGATGCCCTGGGCGAGATCGGCGAGATCATGACCGCCAGCACCCAGGCCCGCTTCGGCCAGGGCGTGGACCCCAGCGGCAGCCCTTGGGCGCCACTGGCCGCCAGCACGCTGGCCCTGAAGAAAGGCCCGGGCACCCTGCGCGAATCCCTGCACCTGCAGGGCAGCATCCGCTACCAGGTGGACGGCGATGCGGTGCGCATCGGCACCGACGTGCCGTATGCCGCCGCGCATCAGTTCGGGCGAGACGCCTGGACCATTGTTGCCAGGAACAAGCAGGCGCTGGCTTTCGGGCCGCCGGCCAGCCGCGTGGGTGGAAAGAATGCCCGGCGGGTGGGGCCAGCCTATGTGGTCAAGAAGGTTGAACACCCGGGCCTGCCGGCCCGGCCGTTCCTGGGCCTGTCCACCCAGGACGAATCGGACATCCTGGCCATGCTGGCCGAGTACCTGGCCGGTGGCTGAGGCCGGCCCGCAGGAGCGGCCCGTGGTGGCCGTTGACGGGCCGGGGCGCGGGCACCGTCCGAGACACCACCCGCCCGGCGCGCGTGTGGCGATTTAAAGGGCTTTTAAACGCATTGCAGCAGGGACCGTTCGGGTTGCGACACTTTGCGCCGTAGGTACCACGCTGCGACGGAGCAACAATCACGTGACGGATATGGCACAGCACGCCCGCTTCCACCTTGTATATGACGGCCCGGCCCTGGTACAGCACCAGATGGACGTGCGCGCCCTGGCTCCGGCCTTGCTGGCCATGGGCGATCTGGTCGAGCGCGCCAACGAGCTCTTCAATGGCAGCCAGGCCAAGGTCTCAGTCAACGTGCACGCCTCGTTCAAGTCCGGCTCGTTCGGCATCGACCTGGAGCTGGCCCAGTCGCTGTGGCAGCGAGCGCTGGACTTTGCCAACAGCCATCCGGTCACTGGCATCTTGAGCATCGTTGGGCTGCTCGGCATCGGTAAGTCCACCTGTACGGGCCTGGTCCAGGCCATCGTCTGGCTGCGCGGCCGTGGCGTGAAGCGTATCGAACCCATCAGCAACGGCGTTGTCCGCCTATTCGTTGATGAAGAGCACCTGGACATCGAAGAACGGGTGCTGCATCTGCTGCAGGATTACAAGATCCGGAGTGCGCTGGAGGGCGTCATCGCCGACCCGCTGAGCAAAGAGGGTATCGACACCGTCGCGGTGGTCGATCAAAAAACCAAGCAGGTGCTGATTTCGATCGACCGCACCCAGGCCGCCTACTTCAAGGCGCCCAATCCGGAAGAGGAAACCCTGCAGACCGATGAATACGTCGCCACCCTGCAGGTGCTCACCTTGGCCTTTCAGGACGGCAACAAATGGCGCTTCACCGAGGGCGGCGGCAACACCTACTTCGCCGTGGTGCTTGATGAGGAATTTTTAAGCCGGGTGCACCTGAATCAGGAGCAGTTCGCCAAGGACGACATCATCAAGGCTCGCATCAAACGCATCCAGCGCCTGACCAAAGAAGGTTTGAAGGCTGATTACGAGGTACTGAAAGTGCTCGAACACCGCAGTGCTTCGCCCAAGGTGCAGCTGCGCATGAATTTCGGGGGAAATGAAGATGCCAAGCGGTAGAGTATTTGTCTGCGGAGATGCGCAAAATCAACCTAATCCGACCACGACAAGGCGCCCTCCCATCTAGCCTGAGTTGCGGGAGGGCGCCTTGGGACTACCACTTCAGCTTGAGATACAGCTCGGCAATCTTGATGAGCAATGCCTGATCCTCGGCATCGACGTCGCCATCCCCGTCGGTGTCGGTGCTGCTATCGATGCGGTCAATTTTTCCATCTTCATCCTTGTCATACGCCATCACTGCCTGCTCAAGTTCGTCACCACTGTAAAACTCAATAAAAACCCTGTCTGGCCGCAGGTTTCCATCGGAGTCCATGGTGCTCAGACGCAGTTCTTTAGCTTCGTTTTTACTCATAGCTTTACATCTCCGTTGTTGGCCTGATGGACCTTATTAAGCATCCGATGACGGGTGCGTGATGGAGCCGGAACCGTGCTCATTCTTCACAGGGCAAGCACGCCGGGGAAACCTTACATCCAGCTGAAACTCACTTCCCGCGTTCGGCGGCCAACATGGCCGCATGCACCGCATCGCTCTCAATACCGACCTCTCTGCAACCGCTGACAGCACGCCCCCGGACTGGGTCGAGCTGATTCCCGCCGGCCCGACGGTCACCGGCCGTGACGGTCGCCGCTGGATCTTCGATGACCTTGCCGCCGCCAACGTGGTGGCCGCCTTCGTCACGCGCAACGTCGATCTTGCTATCGACTGGAACCATGCCCTGCAACTGGCCGCCCCGAACGGCGGGCAATCCCCGGCCGCTGCCTGGATCCATGAACTGCAGCCCCGCGACGGCGCCCTGTGGGGCCGCGTCAGCTGGACCGCGCGCGGCGCCGAGGACTGGGCTGGCCGCGCCTACCGCTATCTGTCCCCCGTGTTCGACTACGACCCCGCCAGCGGCCGCATTGCCGCGCTGGTGTCGGCCGCGCTGACCAACACCCCGAACCTGCACCTGCAGGCGCTCAACTCCCAGGAGCCCAACACCATGACCCGATCCACCGCCCTGGCGGCGGCCATCACGGGCGCGCTCGGCTTGAATGCCGAAGCGTCCGATGATGCCGTCGCTGCCGCCATTGTTCAGATCAAGGCCACTGCCCTGAACAGCGAGCAGCCGTCACTGGAGCGTTTCGTGCCACGCGCCGACCACGATGCCGTGGTGACCCGCGCCAGCAATGCCGAGCAGCAGCTGGCTAACTTCCACAAGGCGCAGCACGAGACTGCCGTCAATAGCGAGATCGAAGCCGCCTTGAAGGCCGGCAAGATCACGCCTGCCACGGCGGACTACCACCGCGCCAGCTGCAGCGATGCCGGCAGCCTGCAGCGCTTCCGCGATTTCGTCAGTGCTGCCCCGGTCGTGGCCGGTGATACCGGCGCACCGAATACCCCAGCCGGTGATCGCCGCACGGCGCTCAACGCGGCCGAGCAGTACGTCGCCCAGGCCTTGGGCATCCCCGCCGACCAGTTCAACAAGGAAACCCGCTGATGGGCCAGATCATCACCCCGCCGCTGATCAGTGCGCTGTTCACCGGCTTCAGCCGCAAGTTCCAGGACGCGCAGGCGGCAACCCCGACCGACTGGCAGAAGATCGCCACCCTGGTGCCGTCCAGCTCCAAGAGCACCACCTATGGCTGGCTGGGCCAGTTCCCGCAGTTCCGTGAGTGGGTCGGCGATCGCGCACTGAAGGACATGGCCGCGCATGGCTACAGCATCGCCAACAAGTCCTTCGAGAGCAGCATTTCAGTGCCGCGAGCGGACATTGAAGATGATGAGGTCGGCGTCTACGGCCCGCTGTTCGAGGAAATGGGCCGCGCTTCGACCGCGCACCCCGATGAACTGGTGTTCTCCCTGCTCAAGGCCGGCGCCAGCACCCTCTGCTTCGATGGCCAGAACTTCTTCGATACCGACCATCCGGTCTACCCCAACACCGACGGTACTGGCACCGCCATCAGCGTCAGCAACTATGACGAAGGCGACGGCACGGGCCCGACCTGGTACCTGCTCGATGTCAGCCGTGCGCTGAAGCCGCTGATCTTCCAGAAGCGCCGCGACTACGACCTGAAGGCCATGATTGATGGCCAGGACGAAGCGGTGTTCATGCGCGACGAATACCGCTATGGCGTGGACGCACGGGTCAATGCGGGCTTTGGCTTCTGGCAGTTCGCCTATGCCTCGCGCCAGCCGCTGACCAAGGACAGCTATGCCGCCGCCCGCGCAGCGATGAAGGCATTCAAGGCCGATGGTGGTCGCCCGCTGGGCATCAACCCGCGCCTGCTGGTGGTGCCGTCGGCGTTGGAAGGCGCCGCACGCAAGATCGTGGTCAAGGATGAGAGCGCCGGCAACGAATGGGCCGGTACTGCCGAAGTGCTGTCGCCGTCCTGGCTCGACTGACTCCCACCCCAGCGCCACCGGCCCGGCCGGTGGCGCACTGCAGAGACCTCCCATGATCGTCATTACGTCCAAGATCGATGGCTTCCGCCGGGCAGGCATGGTCCATAGCACCACGCCCACACCGTATGCCGAGAATCGTTTCACCTCAGAGCAGCTGGCTCAGCTGCAGGCCGAGCCGAACCTGGTGGTGCAGCTGTTGCCCAAGAGCGAGGCCATTCCGGCTCCGGGTTCGATGGTGGCCCCCGATGCTGGTCCGTCGAAGTCGGACTCGAATACAACGCCAAAGGGGAAGGGCAAGTAATGCTGCCGCTGCCGCTCGCCATCGACCTGGTCACACGCTACGGCGGCAAGGAAATCGCCGATGTGGCGGTACCGAGCACCTTCATCCCGCTGGATGCGGCGCAGATGGAGGCGGCGGCGCGCGGCGATGATCTGTCCGGCTGGCCCGAGGACGAACGCACTGCAGCGACCTATGCCCTGGCGCGGATGGAGTCGGCGATCGGCCGCGCCGGAACGGAGGCGCAGTACTACCTGCGTTTCCGTCCTGCCGATGCACCCACACCGCCGTGGTGGCCGGACGACATCCAGGAGCTGGCCCGCTATCACCTGTATGACCGCGCCGGCCGCGAGGACAGCACCGTGCGGCTGCGCTATGAGGATGTGATCAAGCGCCTGAAGGCCCTCATGGATGAGGACGCCGAACGGGGTACGGGCGAGGATGGTGCTGGCGGCACTGCCGTGATCCAGAGTAACCGGCGCATGTTTTCGCGTCGCACACTGGGGCGGCTGTGATGCTGCAGACTCTGGAAACCAGCATCGTCGAACGCCTGGGCGCACTGCGCCAATCATTGCCTCGGCTGGAGCTACGCAGCTACGGCGGCGAGCTGAACGATGGCGACCTGCTCGCCGAGGCGCTGCGTGCTGGCCATGCGGTGCTGGTCACCCAGCCCCGGGCACGCTTCGCGCGCAAGAGCAATCGCTGTTATGCCTTCGATGCCACCGTGCGCCTGGTCATTGCGTCACGCCAGGCGCGTGGCGAAGTCGAGACCCGCCACGGTGCGGCCGGCAGCCCGGGTACCTACGCGCTGTGGGACGGCTGCCTGCGCCTGCTCACTGACTGGTGCCCACATGCCGACGCTGGGCAACTGCAACCGACAGACTACAACAACCTGATCAACAGCCGTTTCCAGAACGATTTTCTCAGCGTCATTGGCCAGAGCTTCAGCGTCAGCGGGCATTGGACCGTGCCGACCGATCCGGTCGAACCGCTGTCGGGGATCGACCTGACCTACTACCTGCAACCCGATGACGGCGTGGCCGATGCCACTGACCGCATCGACTAGGAGAACACCGTGCCCCGTGTCATTGCTGCCCCTGGTCTGCGCGTCCCGCGCGAGGACAACCCGCGAACCTACATAGAGGCCACGCCGGCCGATGTGGCCGATTCCACTTACTACCGCCGTCGCCTGGCCAACGGCGAGCTGCTGGTCGCCGAGCTAGTCGCCACGCCGGCCGACAAGCCCACCATCCAGGCCAGCAAAGGGAGCAAGGCATGACCATCCAGTTCGATACCATCCCGGCCAGCGTCCGCAAGCCGGGCGTCTACATCGAGTTCAATACCTCGCTGGCGGTGCGCACGTTACCGACCAATGCGCAGCGCCTGTGTCTGATCGTGCCGCTGACGGTGACCGGCGACGATGCGGCTACGCCGCTGACCCCGGTACAGGTGTTTGATGCTTCCGGCATTGCTGCGCAGTTCGGCGAGATCGCCAAGACCATGGCCAGCGCAGCGATCGCTGCCAATCGTTATGTGGATCTGACCCTGATCGGTATCGCCGTCACCGATGAGGCCGAGCCGGATATCAAACCCGCCCTGGATGTGCTGGCCGGGGCCGACTATGACCTGGTCGTGCCGGCCTGGATCAGCCAGGTCAGCTTGACCGCACTGCGCACCCATATCGACTTCATCACCGATTCCATCAACCAGAAGGCCTGCATTGGCGTGGCCGCCAGCACCGGCACGCTCAGTGCCGCTACGACCTTGGCCGGTCAGCTCAACAGCGGCGCCATCACCGTGGCCTTGTTCCCGGGCTCGGCCAGCACCCCGGCAGAAATCGCATCGGCCTATGCGGCGGTGATCGCCCGCGAGGAAGATCCGGCGCGACCGCTGAACACCCTGGCGCTGACCGGCATCGCGGTGCCGCCGATCACCGTGCGCTTGACCCGTGGTGAGCAGGAAACCGCCCTGGCCAACGGCGTCACCCCGCTGGAAGTCGGCCCCGGTGAGATCGTGCAGATCGTGCGGGCGATCAGCACCTACACCAAAAACGCAACCGGGGCGACCGATATCGCCTTGCTCGATCTGACCACCATCCGCACCCTGTACTACGTGCGCCGTGCCTGCCGCGACCGCATCCGCCTGCGCTTTCCGCGCGAGAAGCTGCATGCTGGTACCGCTGCCAAGGTCCGCAGCGAATTGCTGGATGTGCTGAAGAAGTGCGAAGAGCTGGAGATTGTCGAGGAAGTCGATGCTAATGCGCCAGGCTTGATCGTTGAACGCTCACTGCAGGATCCCAACCGGCTCAACGCCCAGATTCCAACCGATGTGGTCAACGGCCTGCACGTATTCGCCGGCCGCATCGACCTGCTGCTCTGACAAGGAACCCTCATGGCTGATAAATACGTCGGCTTGATCGTGCTGGAACTCAACGGTTCCGAGTACGAGATCAAGTCCTTTGAATCCACCTCCAAGACCAACCGCAAGGGGGTCAAAACGATGAACCGGCAGGGCCGCGTGCTGGGCCATGCCAAGGGCATTGAAGAGCATGAGATCCGCTGCACAGTGGCCATCCCAAAATCCGGCGAGCCGGATTGGAAGGGCTTGCTGGACGCCAAGATCACCATCGAGCCGCAGGATGGTGGTGGCAAGCGCGAGAGCTTCTCGGGGGTGTGGCTGATGGAGATCGGTAGCAAGTTCGGCACCGATGACGAAGCCACCCGCGACCTGACCTTGGGAGCATTGAACCACTATGTCGAATGATCCCCTCACCAAATGGGCGGGGCTGACCGCCAGTGGCACGCTGCCGGTCGGCGTGTATTACGCTGGCCAGCGCCACCGTGACTATGTCCTGCGCATCGGTATCGCTGGAGATGTGATCGATGCGCTGGAGAGCCAGCCCAATGGCTCCACCGCCCGTATCGCCTTGGATCTGTACCGTCGTCAGTTGCTGCAGCTCGGTGCCATTCCGGCCGAGGCGCTGACGCTGGACCTGCTCAAGGCCGAGCTGGCTGAAATCGACCAGGCCGTGCTGGAAAAGGCCAGTACTGAACTCACAAAAAAGCTGATGCCGGCGAGCGACAGCTCGGCGACTGGCGACGTGTCGAGCACGTCCTCGTCCGGCACGGCTACCGCCTAGAAGAAGTCCGCCGCATGACCCGTGCCGAGATCGAAGCGCGCCTGGCGTTGTTCAAGCCTACCGCTGCGGCCGGTGGTGGTACCCGCTACATCAACACCGGCACCCGCCGCCGCCCCCTTAAAGGTCATCCGCTCCCATGACGGACATGAAGGTCAATCTGGTCATTCGCGGCGACGGCAAGGGTGGTCGTCGCGCCGCCCAGGAAGCGCAGGCGGGCTTGCGCGATATGGGCAAGACCGCTCAAACGACCGGCGATCAGATCAAGCGCTCCGCTGGCGAGCAGGCCAAGGCGATCCGCAGCAGCATTACCCAAAGTGCCGCGTCCATGCAGGCATTGAAGAAAGCCGGTACGGCCGCTGGCGATTCCATCAAGCGCGGCATGGCCGAGGGCGTGCGCGAGCAGCGTCGCGTTGGCGATGAAGCCGACCGCCTGGGTGAGCGGCTCAAGCGTGCCCTGCGCCGTGTCGGTGACCAGGGCGGCTTGTTCCGGATTATGGGGCGCACAGCGGTTTCGGAAATCAACCGGATCAAGTCCGCGCTGGGCTCGATGCAGGGCAAGCTGGCCGGGCTGGGTGTCGGCTTCGCGGTCGGTCGGGAGGTCGGTGCCAGCGCGCAACTGGATCGCACCTTGCTGCGCACCCGGCAGACCGCCGGCATGACCCGTGCCCAGCAGGACGAATTGCGCCAGGAATTCTGGACGATGGGCCGCAAGAACGGCAACCCACTGGAATCGCTGAGTGGCGGCTTCGACAAACTGGTGGCCTCGGGTCTGTCCTACGCAGCGTCCAAGGAAGCGATCGGCGCCATTGATGTTGGTACCACCATCACCGGCGCCGACTCCAGCGTGTTGGCGCAGGGGCTGCTGACCGGGGCCAACGCCTACGGCTTTGACCTGGCCCAGGCCGGCCAGGCACTGACCATGCTGGAAAAGATGATCGTCGCCGGGCGCGCCGGCAACGCCGAGCTGGAAAACCTGGCCGACATCTTTGCCCGGGTCGGCCCGGCCGCGCAGCGCGGTGGCATGGGCTTCGATCAGTCTCTGGCCATGGTAGAAACCCTGTCCAAGTTGGAGGCAGCGCCCGAGCGCCTGGCCACGCTGGCCGAATCGACCACACGACTGTTCACCAATCGCAACTACATGGTCGAAGCGGCCAAATCCACCGGCGTGCGCTTCTTCGACAAAGACGGCTCACGTCGCGACATGCTGGATGTGCTCGGCGAAATGAAGAACAAATACGACCGCCTGAGCACCGACAAGCAGCGCATGGACTTCGTGTCAAAGGCGTTCGGCAAGGCCGACCAGGACACCCAGAAAGGCGTGCAGTTCCTACTCAGCGGCAACAACCTGGGCAGCTTCCGCGACATCCAGACCCAGATCGGCAACGCCGGCGGCGTGGTGGCCAATGACCTGCAGGAGAACCGCGACAGCCCCACCGCCGTGGCAGGTCGTGTGCGCAACAACCTGCGCGAAACCATGGACCGGATGTCCCAGCCGATCAACAAGGCGCTGGCCAACGCCGGTGAATTCCTGCTCGATGACCTGAACCTGTCCGGCGGGCAGATGATCGGGCTGGCCGCTGGCACCACCATTGCTGGGCATTACGCCGGTCGTGCCGGCGGCGCCGCACTGGGCCAGCTCGGCAACATGGTCGGCGGCGGCATGGACACCGTGAAAAACATCGCCGTCGGCAAAACCCTGCAGGACGCCACCGGGGTGATGCCGGTCTACGTCACCAACTGGGCCGGGGCGCCCGCTGCTGGCGCCGTGATGCCGGCCACTGGCACGGCTGGCAAGACTGCCGCCGGTGGCGGCGTGCTCGCTGCTGCGCGTGCCTGGGGCTTGCGCTTGGCCGCCCCGACCGCCCTGGCTGCCTATCCGCTGTCGCGCTATGCCGGCACGCTCGACAGCGGCATGGCCGATCCCACCCTGCAGGCCGATGTGGCCGGCACCCTGCGCCACTCGCGCGGCAATGGCGTGTTGGCCAGCGCCAATGCACGCAACCAGCAAACGATGCAGCGCTTGGGCGTGACGCCCGAGCAGTATCAAAAGGCATTGGCCTCCGTGCCCAGCGGGCTCAGCCTGCCACAGCGTGAAGCGGCCATGCGCGAGGCTATCGCTCGGGTCAAGACCAACGCTCCCGCGTTACCCGGTGAGTCGGTGCAGCTGCATCAACAGGCCGCCGCACAGAACCAGGCTGCCGCGCAGATGCTCGACAATGCCAGCCGCAAGCTCGACCAGGCGCTGAGCAAGCCGATCCAGGTGCAGGTGACGGCCGATGTCCCGTGGTTGACCGCTGATATCGGCCAGCGCGTCGAGCGCGATGCCAGGCGCGGCCAATGAGCTGGGAAACCGATCTGCTCGATGCCAAGTTCCGCGACGTACCGCTGCAGGTGCTGGGCGACACATTGAAGGGCAAGCGATCGCTGGCCCGTCACGGCACCCCGTACCGCAACGGCGACACCGTAGAGGATCTCGGTCGGGAAGCACTGGTCTTCAACCTGCGTGCGGTCTTCTACGGCGATGTCTACGAAACCGCGCTGCAAGCACTGATTACGGCAGTGGAAACCGCCGGTGGGGGCGAGTTGATCCACCCCATTTACGGCAGCGTCAACGTTGCCGTGGAGGACTGGGAAGTCAGCCACGATGCCGAGCGCCCGGACTATGCCGAGGTCGCCCTGGTCTTCGTTGAAAGTGAGCCGAACCCTGATTTCTTCCAGCGCACCTTCCAGACCAGCGAAGGCGCGATCGCCGCGCTCGAGGACGCCGACCCGCGTGACTGGCGCGACCAGGTCCGCGACCTGCTGAGTCGGGTCGATGGCCTGGTCGCCCAGGCGCAAGGGTATCTGGGCGGTGGTTGGGTCGGCCTGGTCGAGCAGCTGGTTGGCTTGCCCGGTATCGGCGTGCGCCTGGCACAGCTGCGCAGCCAGACTCAGGGCGTGTTGGCCGGCCTGGCCGGGCTGGCCAACAAGCCAGTGCCGGCGTTCGACCCGATCGCCGCTGCGGCCCGTGTACCGGTCGAGGTGCGCGGCCTGCTGGAAGCCAGTGTGCCCTCGCACAGCGATGACACCCTCGATGCCCGCGCCTTGGTCGCAACGTTGCTGCCGCGCGAGCTGCCCGGCGCCAACGAACTGCCGGCGCTGGCCAGCCGTATCTGGACCAGTCAGCTCGACGCCGGCCGGCGCGGCGTCGCCCCGACGATCGACACCGACCTGTCCAATGGCTTTCCGGATGAACCGCTCAATGCCCACGCGCTCGGTCTGGTCGTGCTGGTGGCCACCGAACAGGCGCTGACGTTGACCCGCGCGGTGTCGGACATCCTCGACGCCGAGCGTGTCGATACCACGATGACACCGCAGGATATCGACCGTCTCACCGGCCAGGCACGTTCGATGCTGCAGGGCGCGATCGGCCTGCATCGCCGGCTGTATGCTGTGGAAGAAGCCCTGCAGGTGATCGAACCCCTGCGCAATCTGGCCGCGCTCCTGCAGGCCGGGGCGCGCCGGGTGATCCTGGCCCGGCCGCCCCTGATGCTGCGCACCGTATCCAGCGACACCTGCCTGCGCGCCCTGGCCCACCAGTGGTACGGCGATCACCGCCGTGCCAACGAACTGTTGCGCTTGAACCCCTCACTTCGGCAACCCTATGCCGTGCCACGCGGGGAGGTGCTGCATGCCTATGCCCGCTGAGTCGATCCGCCTGACCGTCGGCGGCGTGGTCAATGAGCGTTGGAGCGGATGGTCGGTCGATAGCGACCTGCTCATCGCCGCCGATGCCTTCGAACTGGAACTGCATTCCGACCAGGGCGGCGCGCTACCCACCGAGGTCGCCGAGGGCGCGCCGTGTCAGCTGCAACTCGGCGATGACATCGTCCTGACCGGACGCCTGGACGAAGTCGAGCAGGAGGTATCGCGCAGCAACCACACCGTGCGCATCAACGGCCGCGACCTGGCCGGCTTCCTGGTTGACTGCTCCACGCCCTTCGTATCGATGCGCGATGCCAGCCTGCAGCAGATCATCGACCAGGTGGCCAAGCCGCTGGGCATCGATCGTGTGCGCCTGCAGGTGCCGGGCACCTCTCTACGCAGGCGTGTGCAGATCCAGCCCGGGCAAAGTGCCTGGGACGTGCTGCAGCAGATCGCCGAGGCCAGTGGTGCCTGGCCCTGGATCGAGCCGGACGGCACCCTGGTGATCGGTGGGCCTGACTACAGCGCAGCCCCGGTCGGCCGCCTGCAGCTGCGCCGCGACGGCCAGGACAACAACATCGAACGGCTCAGCGTGCGCCGCAGCATCGCCCAGCGATACAGCGACATCACCGTGCTCGGCCAGCATGGCGCCTTCGACGGCAACGACTGGGGTAACAACCGGACCAGCCTCAAGGCCCAGGCCAAGGATGACGCCTTGGCCCGGCGTGGCATTGTCCGCCCGCGCGTGGTCGTTGATGGCGCCTGCGACAGCAATAGCCTGGCCACCTCACGGGTCAAGAAGCTGCTCGCCGACAGCCTGATGGAAGGCTTCGAGGCGCGAGCCATCGTGCCCGGCTGGCGTGCCAGTGGCGGCACCGTCTGGGCGCCAGGCCAGCGCGTGAATCTGCTCAGCGAGCCGCACGGGCTCGATGACGTGTACTTCGTCATCGGCCGCACCCTGCGCCTGACCCGCGCGCAGGGCGCGATCACCGAGCTGCGCCTGCGCGAGGACAAGGCCTGGATCATCGGCGAGCCCACTGCGAAGGGCAAAGCACGCAAGCGCAAGAGCAAGGCCGCCGACGATGGAGACCAGTACCTGTGAGCCTGGCCCGTACCATGACCCGCACCGCCCACCGCGCCGGCACCGCCGTCCGCCAGGCACTGCGAGGCGTGCTGCAGCGCCTGGATGCCACCCAGGCCATGCCCGCCGCGCAGATCACTGGCCTGGACGGCGAACAGCTGCAGGTTGAGCTGATGCAGCATTACGGTCTGGCCAGCGCACCGCTGTCCGGTGCCGAAGTGGTAGTGCTGCCGCTGGGTGGCTCTTCAGCCCACGGCATCATCATCGCCAGCGTGGATGGGCGCTTCCGCATCCAGCTGCAGCCCGGCGAAGTCGCCGTGCATACCGATGAAGGTGACCACATCCACCTCAAGCGCGGCCGGCTTATCGAAATCGTCACCGACACCTTGCTGGTCAAGGCGGCCACCAAGGTGCGCTTTGAGACCCCGGAGATAGAGGCCACCGGCAACTTCAAGGCCGATGGAGAGGTCAGCGACAGCGTGCGCACGATGAGCGCCGACCGCGAGATCTATAACGGCCATATCCATGGCGGCGTGCAACCCGGGCCCGGCGACACCGCCACGCCCAACCAGGAGCAGTGATGGACGCGCAGATCGACCCCTACACCGGCGACCTTACAGGCAGACGAATCACCACCCTGGCCAATGCGGTCTATCTTCGCCTCATGGTGCCTCTGGGCAGTTGGTTCGCCTCACCTACCTTGGGCAGCCGCCTGCATGAGCTGCAGCGCGAGAAGGATGTACCGCGCGTTGCGGTGCTGGCCCGCCAGTATGCCGAGCAGGCCCTGCAGCCGCTGCTGGATGACGGTCGTGCGCAAGGCCTGCAGGTAAGCACCCGCCAGGTCGGCGATGGCCGGCTCTGGCTGGATATCGAGCTGATCGACGCCAGCGGCCAGCGACAAACCTTTGAACACCCTGTCAGCGTGATTTAAGAGCCTCTCCCATGCCCCAAGCCACGCCTCCCTATGAAGCCATCCGCGATGGCATCCTGCGCGACATCCGCAACCAGTTACCGGACGCGGATATCGGCGTGGACAGCGATCACCATGTGCGCGCGGCCGGCGTAGGTGCGGCCATCGAAGGCATCTACCAGCACCAGGGCTGGCTGTACCGGCAGATCTTTCCCGACACTGCCGATACCGAGGCGTTGGAGCTGCATGCCGGCGATCGCGGCCTCACCCGTAAACCGGCCTCCATCGCCAGCGGCGCCTTGCGCATCACCGGCACACAGGATGCGGTGATGCCCATCGGAACCGACGTGCGCCACCCCAGTGGCGCGCTGCTGGTCACCACCACCGAAGGGGTGATCGGGCAGGACGGCAGTGCCACCGTGCGCGTAGCCGCCCGCGTGGCCGGCAGTGCCGCCAACGGTCTGAGCGGCAGCGTTGCCTTGACCAGCCCGCCCATCGGCATCGATACCCAGGCCGAGCTGATCCAAGCCCTCACCGGCGGTGTGGATCGCGAAAGCGACGCCGAGCTGCTCGACCGCCTGCTCGACCTGATGCGCCGCCCACCGGCCGGCGGCAACCGTTACGACTACCAGCGCTGGGCGCGCGAAGTCCCCGGCGTCACCGCCGCCTATGTCTACCCATTGCGCCGTGGCCTGGGCACGGTCGATGTGGTGATCGTCTCTGACGATGGCCTGCCCTCGGCCGAACTGATCGCCCAGGTACAGCAGTACATCGACGAACGCCGCCCGGTCACCGCCTGGGATTGCCTGGTGTTCGGGCCCACCCTGATCACCGTCGATATCACCGCCCGGGTCAAACTGATCAGCGGTTACACGCTGGAGGTGGTGCAGGCAGCGGCCACGCCGCAGCTCGCCGCTGCCCTGGACCCACTGGCGCCAGGTGAAACGCTATACCGCAGTTACCTGGAGGCAGTCCTGTCTGGCCTGGCTGGCGTGATCGATCGCGAACTGCTCCTGCCGGCGACCAACCTCACCCCGATCGTCGATGCCAGTCGCGTGGAGTGGGTGCGCTTCGGCAGCGTCACCCTGGAGCTGATGCCATGACCCTGGCCAGCCTGCTGCGCACGCTGCTGCCACCAATGGCCTATGACCCTGCTGGCCGCGTGGTTGGCGCGGTGATCGATGCCGAAGCCGCTGCCCTGCAGGAGGCTGTGGAGCGCGCCAGCACCGTTGCCGATGCCATGCATCCGGCCACCGCCGGCGATGCCATTGCCGACTGGGAACGCGTGCTGGGCCTGCGAGCACTGCCTGCGGCCAGCCCGGCCGAGCGTGTGCAGGCTGTGCTGGCCAAGCTCGGCGAGCTGGGCGGCCTGTCCATCCCATACTTCGTGCGTCTGGCTGCCGCAGCGGGTTACGCCATCACTATCACCGAGCCGAAGCCTTGGCGGGTCGGCCACAGCCACGTCGACGAACCCCTGTATCTGGAAGATGTGCTGTTCGTCTGGCAGGTGCATATCGATAGTCGCCCACCCGAGGGCAGCGCTGCCACGGATGCCGCATTGGAAGCCACCTTCAATAGCCTGAAGCCCGCGCACACCTTCTGCCAGTTCCTGGAGTCCTGACGTGCACCGTATCGATGTCCCCACCGCTGCACCGACACCACCGGCCAAACAGGAGCCCGGTGCGCCGGGCTACTTCACCAGTGGCAACTTCATTGGCGGCGTCCCAGCAACTATCCCTGGGCCGGATTGGTTCAACACCGTCCAGGCCGAGTTGACCAACACCGTCGAAGCCTCTGGCCAGCCGCTGGATCGCGAAGACGATGCGCAGCTGTTGCAGGCCATTCGTAGCCTGATCAATCGCGCCCGCTACCGCCCTGGCCAAATCGTCATCAGTGCAGGAGAGCCGCTGGAAGGAACCCTGTTGTGCGATGGCTCGGAGGTGCCGCGCACGGACTATCCCGAGCTCTTTGCTGTCATCGGTACCAGGTACGGCGCAGGCGACGGTAGCACTACCTTCAATCTGCCACTGTGCAAGGAAGGTACCACTGTCACCCACACCAACAGCACTGGCATCGTGGGCGTCCATTCCACCGGTGCGGTGATTGCCCACGCGCACCCGGCCAGTGCCTCGGCGGCCGGCGATCACACGCACTACATCGGTGTGAATGGCGCAGGCGGTCACACCCATGCCGCCAGTTCCGGCGCCGCTGGCGATCACGCGCACGGTGCGTGGACGGACGGTCAAGGCAATCACAACCATGGTGTGAACGATCCAGGTCACTCACATACGTGGATTGGCCCGTCAGCAGGTGGTGGTAGCGGCGGCTGGAGTGCTGCCGGCATCAGCTGGCCAAATAACACCGGCACGAGCGGTAGCGGTACCGGCATCTGGTTGAACGATAGCGGCCATCACGCGCACAACATCGGCATGAACGGCTCCGGCAATCACACGCATGATGTCGGCGTTGCCGGAGTCGGCGACCACTCGCACACCCTCGACAACCGAGGCGCTGGCGCCCATGAACACAACATCACAGTCAACAGTGCTGGGGGCGACGACAACCTGCCCGCAGGCCTGCGCATGATGTACTGCATCGCATACTAATTGGGGATTTCGAAATGAGCTATACGACACTGCCAGCGTCACGGCCTGCATATTCCTACGATCCGGTGACTCGGGAGCTGCTGGGCACGATCAACGTGCTCTTGTCACCAAACGATGGGACGTATCCATTGCCGCTTTCCACAGTGGAGTTCTCTCCGGGTGGCCCCGCCGGACTATTTCAGCGGTATCGATTGACTGCCGCTCTGGACGCGTGGGAGGCGGTTCCGGACTATCGCTACGTAATGCTCTACGCCAAGGCTACCGCGCAACCGGTTGCCAATGCGCTGATATTGGGCCAGATGCTGCCAGACGACGTCACCACATCCCAGCCTGTCGCGTTTGGCTCGGACGAGCCATTGCGCAATCGATGGGACGAAGTGGCAGGAACCTGGCGTGTGATTCCGGATTACTCTCGTGTTCCGCTTTGGGAAAAAGCCACCGGCATGCCGATAGAACCGCTGGATATCGGTCAATCGCTTCCTCCGGAACTGACCCCACTTCCCCCGCCTCACGGAGAGCGTAGCCAGTGGGATGAAGCAACGGCGGCCTGGGCCACTGACCCGCGCAACTCTTCTTCGGAAGTAAAATTCCCCTCCCTACCAGGAGCATAGATTGATGGAGAAGAAGCCGGCCTACCTATCCATCCAGGCGTTGCGAGCGGTCGCTGCGGTGCTGGTCGTGGTCTTTCACCTGCGCATTGTTGAAGGCAAGTTTGGCGTCGGGGAAATACTGCTCCCCAGCTGGTTGAATCTTGGATATGCCGGCGTCGATCTCTTCTTCGTGATCTCAGGTTTCGTAATGGCGACGATTGCAAAAGGCCGATACGGCTCCATCAGCGAGGCCGGCCGCTTCCTCCGAAAGCGGGCCTGGCGAGTTCTGCCACCCTACTGGCTGTACACCACCGTAGTGGTCGTGCTGATGGCCTTTGTCCCCCATATGGTCAACACCTCCTATCAAAATCAGAGTGTGCTGGCGTCATACCTTCTTTGGCCCCAGCCAACCCTGCCGTTGCTGACCGTGGGCTGGACGCTTGTCTACGAAGCCTACTTTTACCTGGTCATGGCGGTGGCCATTGCCTTCTTGCCAGAGCGCCGTCTCCCGATCTTCTTGGCAGCGTGGGCGACCATCGTGGCAATGGGATGGGCGGTATTCGATACGACCTCGCCGGTGATGTACACGGTGTTCTCGCCGATGACCGGGGAATTCATTGCGGGCGCCTTCGTGGCGCTGTTCTGGCGCCAGATTCCCACAGCACTGGGCATTCCCCTGCTATTGGCAGGAACAGGTAGTTTCCTCGGCGCAATGCTGGTTCTGGATTACCTCCAATGGCTACTGGATGGCGGCATGTACCGAGTACCGATCTTCGGAGTGGCCAGTGCAATGATCGTCGCCGGCGCTGTGGTAAGCGAGTCCTCCCGGCAGCCAACAATCCCTGCATGGGCGCTCTCTATCGGCGACAGCTCCTACTCCCTGTACCTCTCGCATGTCTTCGTCATTTCCGTCATGGGCAGGCTGTGGCATATGACGCCATTCAATGGCGAGCCATGGCAGCACGCCGGCTTCGTCGCACTCACCGTACTGGCGTGCGTTGTCGTCGGCCTCGGGTCTTACCGGTGCCTCGAACGGCCGCTGCTCAAGTTTGGCGAGGGCTGGATGAAGCGTTACAGCATGAAGACAGCAAGCGCTGGATAACAGAACAGGGCGACGTGCCGCCGTCGGCAAACGGCGGCACGCCACCGCAACACACGCCTCAGTCGCGTGCATCTTGGCCAAGACCCTGCGCCCTCGCGAGAGCCAAGCCAGTCTGGCCGATCCCCATCGCAAGGACTGAGACCGTGAAAACCCCGACCATCGTGCCCTGGCCGGGCGGCAAGAGCCGCCTCGCCAGCCAGCTATTCCCCCTCTTTGATACCACGCACAAAACCTACGTCGAGCCGTTTGCCGGTGCTGCCGCCATGCTGTTCCTACGGCCCGAGCCGGCCAAGGCCGAAGTGCTCAACGATACCCACGGCGAGCTGGTCAACCTGTACCGGGTGATCAAGCACCATCTGGACGAATTCATCCGCCAGTTCCGTTGGCAACTGGTAGCCCGCGAGGAATTCGACCGGCTCAAGCAGGCCGAGCCGACCACCCTGACCGATATCCAGCGCGCGGCCCGCTTCTTCTTCCTGCAGAAAACCGCCTTCGGCGGCAAGGTCAGCGACCACCACTTCGGCGTTGACGCCGGCTCCCCACCTCGGATCAATTTGCTGCGGCTGGAGGAAGACCTCAGCCATGCCCACCTACGGCTGGCCCGGGTGACCGTGGAGAACCTGCCCTGGCAGGCTTGCATGGCCCGCTACGACACCCCGGCCACCTTCTTCTTCCTGGACCCGCCGTACTGGCAGACCGAAGGCTATGGCAGCCCGTTCGGCTTCGAGCAGTACGAGGCCCTGGCCAGCACCATGGCTAATCTCAAGGGTCGGGCGCTACTGACCATCAACGATCACCCCGACATCAGGGCGGCGTTCAGCGGCTTCCGCACCAAGCGCCTGACCACCCGCTACACCATCGGCCGGAGCAGTGCCTCCAAAGCCAAGCCCCGGGGGGAGCTGGCCATCATGAGCTGGTAGGGCATGGAAGCCCCATTCAACCTTCATTGAATGGGGCTTCTACGCGGGTTAAATTGGCTTAAATCCATTCCTCAATTCAGGTGCGCCGATTCCTCAATTCAGGTGCGCTCTTACACCAACCCCCAACCCCC